>Ga0272441_10000037_pt1 | contig 279457 bp, 233 predicted proteins | sample SSMProp6N_FD_193582 | JGI IMG/M metagenome (GOLD analysis project Ga0272441, IMG submission 193582) | Marine sediment archaeal communities from Little Sippewissett salt marsh, Falmouth, MA, United States - SSM-Prop-6N | ecosystem: Environmental > Aquatic > Marine > Wetlands > Sediment ...
TCCTCATGGTCGTCGGCAACGTCCCGATCGTGCCGAAGACGGTGCTCGACCCGGCCTATCCCCTGCCGGCCCTGATCGCGAACAACTACGGCGAGATGATGTCGGTGCCGCTCTACGACTCGGCGCTCCTCCTCGCCTGCCTCGTCCTCATGGTCGTCGTCCTCTTCTTCAACGTCATCTCGAGGATCATCCTCGTCAGGGTGGAGCGCAGCACGCAGTAGGCCCGCGGCCGGGCCGAACGGAGCGCGTGATGAACGCGAGAAGGATCGAAGAGAGTGTCATGAAGGGGCTCATGATCGCGTCGACGGTCGCGATCCTCGGAACGCTCGTCCTCATCCTCGCGACGATCGTCGTGAAGGGGCTCCCGGCGATGGACCTCGCCATGATCACGCAGACGCCGAGGGGCGGCTTCTACCTCGGCAGGGAGGGCGGCGTCCTGAACGCGATCGTCGGGTCGCTCTTCCTCGCCGGCGGCGCCACGCTCCTCGCGCTGCTCGTGAGCGTTCCGATCGTCCTCTACCTGAACGTCTACGCGAGGCGAAGCTCGAAGCTCGTCGCGTTCACGCGGTTCTCGTTCGACGTTCTCTGGGGCGTCCCGTCGATCGTCTACGGCGCGTTCGGGTTCACGCTGATGCTCCTCCTCGGCCTCCGCGCCTCGCTCCTGGGCGGCATCATCGCGGTCGCGCTCCTCGTCCTTCCGATCATGTGCCGCGCCATGGACGAGGTCATGCGGATGGTCCCGCGTGATCTCCTCGACGCCTCGTACGCGCTCGGCACGACGAGGTTCGAGGCCGCCACGAAGGTCCTCGTGCGGCAGGCGCTGCCGGGAATGCTGACCGCAGTCCTCATCGCGTTCGGACGCGGCGTCGGCGACGCCGCGTCGGTGCTCTTCACTGCGGGCTTCACCGATTCCATCCCGACCTCGCTCTCGCAGCCCGCGGCCACGCTGCCCCTGGCGATCTTCTTCCAGCTCGGAACGCCGGTGCCCGAGGTCCAGGAGCGCGCGTACGCGTCGGCGCTGATCCTTGTCGTCATGATCCTCGCGATCAGCGTCGCCTCGCGGGTCCTCACGAGGCGCTTCACGAGACACACGCTCCGATAGGAGAGCCACGATGCCCGACTGCAAGACACACATCTGCGTGAAGGACCTCAACGTCGCGTACAACGGTACGCAGGCCCTCAGGGACGTGACGGTCGACATCCCGGATCACCGGATCACGGCCATCATCGGTCCCTCCGGCTGCGGGAAGTCGACGCTCCTCCGGTCGTTCAACCGGCTCATCGACTCCAACGAGGACGTGACGATGTCCGGCGCGATCCTCGTCGACGGCGAGAACGTGCTCGACCCGAGGATCGAGATCACGCACGTCAGAAAGAAGATGGGGCTCCTCTCCCAGCGACCGTATCCGCTCCCGATGTCGATCTACGACAACGTCGCCTATGGACCGAGGATTCACGGCGTGAGGAGCCGTCGGAGGCTCGACGGGATCGTCGAGCACTACCTCAGGGAGTCGAGCCTCTGGAACGAGGTCAAGACTCGTCTCCACGATCCAGCCTCGAGGCTCTCGATCGGCCAGCAACAGAGACTCTGCCTGGCGCGGGGGCTCGCGGTCGAGCCCGCGATCATCCTCGCCGACGAGCCGACGTCGGCGCTCGATCCCGCATCAAGCCAGCACATCGAGAGGCGGTTCCTCGAGCTCAAGGAGCGCTACACCATCGTGATCGTGACGCACATCCTCCGCCAGGCGAGAAGGCTCGCCGACCGCGTGATCTTCCTCTATCTCGGCGAACTCGTGGAAGAGGGCCCGGCGGGCGAGTTCTTCGAGAACCCCCGCGAACAGCTGACGAAGGACTACATTTCCGGCGCGATCAGCTGACCCCACGGCATTCTCAGCAAACCCGGGGCGCTCGCCGCGAGTCGAAGGAGTGAGCGCGGGTCGTTTCGCCGCACCTCCCACAGCACGCCCGCCTCACATCGACGGTCCGGAAGCGCCCCCAGAGCCAGGAGGATGTCATGGTGCCGACCCCGAAGGCCCAGTCACTCGTCCGATCGATCGCCCTCTCTCTCGTCGCGCTCGCGCTCGTCGCGCTCGCGGTCCCGGCGGCACGCGCGCAGGCGGCCGCGCCGGAGCCTCTGCCGGCCGACGACGGACTCCGCGCCGCGATCGTCGACTCGGTGACAGAGGCGCTGAACAAGGGCTACGTCTTCGAGAACGTCGCGAAGGACATCGAGAAACACCTGAGGTCGAAGCTCCGGGACGGCGATTACGACGGCCTCGAGACGATCGACGCCGTCGCGCGGCAGCTCACGACGGACGTGCAGGAGATCAGCAACGACCGCCACATGGGCGTGATGTACGTGAGCCCCGAGCGCGTCGAGGCCGCAACCGAGGAAGAGGAGGACGACGACCTCGCCAGGAAGCGCCGGATCGAGGAGCTCCGGAAGAGCAATTTCGCGTTCCAGAAGCTCGAGATGCTCGACGGGAACGTCGGCTATCTCAAGTTCAACCAGTTCGTCGACGCGCCCCTCTCGGGACCGACCGCGACGGCCGCGATGAACTTCCTCGCGAACTCCGACGCCGTCATTATCGACCTCCGGGAGAACGGCGGCGGCAGCCCCTCGCTCATCCAGATGATCACCGCCTACTTCCTCGACGAGTCGACGCACCTGAACAGCTTCTACACGCGCGACGGAGACTCGCTCGAGCAGTTCTGGTCGTACCCCTACGTCCCCGGCCCGCGCATGCCGGACGCCGACCTCTACGTTCTCACGAGCTCGTACACATTCTCGGGCGCCGAGGAGTTCAGCTACAACCTGAAGTCCCTGGACCGCGCCACGCTGGTGGGCGAGACGACGGGCGGCGGCGCGCACCCGGTACGCGGCGAGCTCTTCCCCAGCCTGAACGTTCTCGTCAGGGTCCCCTACGCGCGGGCGATCAACCCGCGGACGGGCACGAACTGGGAGGGCACCGGCGTCGAGCCGCACGTCGCGGTCCCGGCGGCGCAGGCCCTCGACACGGCGCACATGCTGGCCCTCGAGAAGATGCGCGAGAACCTCACCGAGGACGAGGACGCCGCGCGGCTCGACTGGGCGATCGAGGGAATCCGGGCGAAGCTCAACCCGATGGAGCTCGACGCGGCGACGCTCGAGTCGTACGCCGGGCAGTACGGCCCGCGCAGGCTCTGGGTCGAGAACGGAACGCTCCACTACCAGCGCGACGACGGGCCCGTGAGGGTCGCGCTGCCGATGGCGGACACGCTCTTCCGCTTCGATGAGCTTGGCTACTTCAGGCTGGAGGTCGTTCTCGACGAGGACGGCCGGCCGTCGAAGCTCGTCGGGCACTACGACAACGGGAGTACCGACGAATCGCCGAGGTCGTGACGCCCGCCGACTCCCGCGAGACGCATCGAGCCCCCGGGAGACCCCCGGGGGCTCTCCTTTCTGATCTTGCCTGACGGCCAATCATGTGATATCATTGCCCGTCGCCATCCATGGTAGATGTGACAGCCACTATGGGGATGCGGGTTTCCTCGCGCGATCTCGCGACGACCTCCGTCCATTTCTCTCCTGCGCCGCCTCCCGACCCGGATTCCCGCCACGCGGCGCGGCGCTCTCGCTCCGCACGCAGGAAGGAGACCGGGCAATGGCAGCGATGCGCATCCTGTCCGCGGTCGCCGTGATCCTCGTCGTGACGGCCACGGCGGGCGCTCAGGCGATCGACTGGGGCGACGCCCCGGACGAACCCTATCCGACGCTCGCGGCGAACAACGGGGCGAGCCACAAGATCCTCGGCGGCGTCGGCGGCGTCTATCTGGGAGCCGGAGTGGATCCCGAGCCGGACGGTCAGCCGGACGACGACGCCACGGGCGACGACATGGACGGCAACGACGACGAGGACGGCGTCGTCTTCTCATCCCCGATCATCCCGGGAATGCCAGCAACCGTCGACGTCGATGTCAACATCACCGGATGGCTGAGCGCCTGGTTCGACTTCGAAGCCGACGGCGAATGGCACCACCCGGGCAACCAGATCTTCGACGCGCTGCTCCTCCCGCCGGGCGTTCACACGCTCACCTACAACGTCCCCCCGACGGCCAACGCCGGGGCGAAGACGTTCGCGCGTTTCAGGTTCAGCGCGGACGATGAGCCGCTTCTCCCGACCGGCTACGACGACGCAGGCGGCGAGGTCGAGGACCACACGGCCTTCATCGAGCAGGAGCCCAAGTGGTTCCAGCCGCCGGACACCGAAACGACCGGCATCGACGTCTCCGTGACGACCCCGTTCGTTCTCGCCGACGACTTCGAATGCACCGAGGAAGGCCCCATCATCGAGATCGGCATCCTGGCCTCGTGGCGGAACGACTACCTGCCGTGGGGAACGGACCCGACGGCGATCAACTTCTCGATGGCCATCCACGACGACATCCCGGCTGAGGAGAGCCCGACCGGGTACAGCATACCGGGAGAGGTGCTCTGGGAGTGGTGCCCCGCCGAGGACTTCACCGCCCAGATCTGGGAGGAGGGCATCGAGGAAGGCTGGATGAACCCGCCGGACGGATACATGTATCCCGGCGACTGGACGTGCTGGCTCTACCGGTTCGGAATGCAGGGGGTCGAGCTGTTCGAGCAGACCGGGAGCCCGGAGGAGCCACAGATCTACTGGTTGCAGCTCCAGGCGACGCCGCACGACTCGACGGCGGACTTCGGCTGGAAGACGTCCTCACAGCACTGGAACGACGACGCGGTCTGGGGGCAGGGCGCGAATCCGTACCAGGGGCCGTGGGAGGAGCTCCGCTACCCGCCCATGCACGACTTCGCGGGCCAGTCGATCGATCTGGCGTTCTACATGATGACCGAGCCCGAGCCCGAAGACTGGGGCGACGCCCCGGATCCCCCGTACCCGACGACGTCTGCGAGCAACGGGCCGAGCCACACGATCCTCCCGGGCTTCCGGCTGGGATCCAGCATCGACGGTGAGGCGGACGGACAGCCGGCTCCGCACGCGCTCGGCGACGATGACGCCGACGCGGACGACGAGGACGGGGTGTTCTTCCTGAATCCGCTGGTTCCGGGGCAGACCGGGTCGGTCGACATAGAGCTGACGTTCTCCGGGCAGGGGTTCGTCGACGGGTGGATCGACTTCAGCGACGACGGCGATTGGGACGACGCGAGCGAGCGGGTTCTCACGGCTCAGCCCGTCGTCGGGCCCGGCCTCATCAACCTACCCTTCAACGTTCCGCCCGACGCCGTGCCCGGCTACACGTACAGCCGCTTCCGCCTGAGCTCGACGGGGACCGCCTCCTACGGCGGACCGGCCATTGACGGAGAGGTCGAGGACGACGAGGTCCGCATCGCTATTCCGCACGAGTTCAAGTGGATCCAGCAACCTAACCTCCACTTCCACGGCGCGGATGTCTGCGCGAGAGTCGACCCGACCATTCCGCAGTACTGCATCCTGGCGGACGACTTCCTCTGCGAGGAGCCCGGCCGCATCACGGAGATCTGGGTCTGGGGCTCGTGGCTCGGTGACTACCTGCCGTACGGGTTCGACCCGGAGGCCGTCGAGTTCATGCTCGCGATCCACGAGGACATCCCGGCCGACGAGAACCCCGAAGGCTACAGCATCCCCGGTGGAGCGGTCTGGGGTGAACCCTTCCCGCCGGGCAGCTACACCGCGGAGATCTGGCTCGACGCCATCGTGGAGGACTGGCTCTATCCGCCGTTCGACTACATCTACAGTGCGGACTGGACCTGCTGGCTCTACAAGTTCCCGATCGACCCGGAGTACGCCTTCCACCAGGAAGGGATGCCGGACAGCTCGATTGTCTACTGGCTGAGCGTGCAGGCGATCTCCGAGGACCTCGGGGCGGAGTTCGGCTGGAAGACGTCCACGTACGCGTGGAACGACGAAGCGGTCTTCGGCGACGGGTACTCGCCCGATCCCCCACTGTGGGAGGAGCTCGAGTACTCAATAGTGCATCCCCTCTTCCAGGATCCGTTCGCCCTCGCGTTCGTGATCTGGAGCGGGTACGGAACCGATGTGCCGGACGAGGACCTGCCAGAGCGGGCGAGGCTCGACCAGAACGCGCCCAACCCGTTCAACCCCCAGACCACGATCGAGTACGAGGTCCCGGCGGGCGGCGGGCACGTGACGCTCGAGGTGTTCGATGTGTCCGGTCGGCGCATCGCAACACTCGTCGACGGTCACGAGGCCGAGGGCCTCCGCAGCGTCGTGTGGCGCGGCGTAGACGACAACGGCCGGACGCTCCCTTCCGGTATCTACTTCTATCGTCTGAGAGGCCCGGGCATCGACGAGCGGAGGAAGATGGTGCTTCTGAAGTAGTCGGTGCCCTGACGGGCGACCGAGTCCCATGAAGGAGAGAGCCCCCGGGGGGACCCACGGGGGCTCTCCGCGTCCGGGCGCGTCTCATCAGGCTCCCGGCGGAGCCGCGGTCGCGGGCATCGCTTCGCTCGCCCGCCGCGCCGTGGTAGTCTTGCCGCATGGCCGACGAGAAGCCCGACCTCATTCCCCTTCACACGTCCGTCCACCATCGCTACCGCGGGTGGACGGTGCTCGACTTCCTCGCCGACCGGTTCCCGTATCTCGACCGAGAGCTCTGGGAGAACCGGCTCGCGAGCGGCCGCATCCGTCTGAACGGGAGCGTCGTCGACAACGCCGCGGTCGTCGGAACCGGCGACGATGTGGAGTACACGATCGAGATCGTCGAGCCGGCGGTCGACTTCTCATACGAGATCGTGCACGAGGATGACGACCTTCTCGTTGTCTCGAAGTCCGGCAACCTGCCCGTCCACGCCAGCGGCAAGTTCATCCGGAACACGCTCATCGCGAGGCTCCGGGAGGGACTCGGGTCCAACCTGAACCTCGCGCATCGCATCGACCGCGAGACGAGCGGTCTCGTCGTTCTTACGCGAAACAAGGACGCGGCGCGCGCTATGGGCGCCGCCTTCGCCGAAGGTCGCGTCGAGAAGCACTACGTCGCGATCGTGCGCGGCGAGCCGGAGCGCGCCACGTTCTCGGTCGACGCGCCGCTCGGCAGGATCGGGAAGCGACACCCCGTCCCGCGTTCGATCGTCGACCGAAAACACGGGAAACCGGCCCGCACGCTCTTCAGGCTCCGGGAGAAGATCGGCGGCGTCTCCGTCGTTGAGGCGACCCCACTCACGGGCCGGACCAACCAGGTCCGCGCGCACCTCGAGTACGCCGGCCACCCCGTGATCGGGGACAAGACCTACGGCATGCCCGCCCGCCTCCTCCGCGAGTTCCTCGAAGACCCCGGCGCGCCGCGCGTCCGGGAACACCTCATCCTGCCGAGGCACGCGCTTCATCACGCCCGGATCCGCTTCCTGCACCCGGCAAGCGGGACCCCGATCGGGCTGACCGCGTCGCTCCCGCCGGACATGGCGGACTTCATCGAGGCCCGGAGACGCGCCTGAGCAGGGAAACGCCGGACGCCCGCGCGCCCCGACAGCTCCCGGAGACGCCGGACCCGAATCGGCGTTCACCATCGCGAACATGAGCGACCTTTCGCTAATCATGGTCCTATTTATCTGGCTCGGGTCGCTGTTCCGTGGTATAATGACTCAAAATCAAGGGTCGGCCGCGCCCGCCACGCGCGCTGGGGCACGGAAGACCCGCGAGCGACCGACTGCCACCCCTCGCCGGCCGGGAGCGTTGCACTCGCGAGGATGCGACGCGGACACGGATCGCGCCTCGTCGAGCGCGCGCCCTCGACCGCGCGGGAGAGAAGCTGAGGCGAAGGAGCGTCCCGGGAAGGCAGTGACCCCGGGACTCGAACCGGAAAGGAGGACGTTCATGCGGGTCTTGATACTCGCTGTGGTCGCGGCGCTGCTCGTCGTCACCCCCCTCTACGCCGAGGAGGTCTTCCCCGGACCGCCGCCGGGGGACATCACGTGGGCGCGCGGCGACAGCGGCTCCACGTGGCAGCACTTCGACTTCCCCGACGGGAACCTCCCCGCCTACCCGACCGAGGGCGAGAACGACTTCGGGGAGCCGTGGATGGAGCCCGCGACCGGCTCGTGGGAGTGGGGCAACGGCTGGAGCTGCCCGCCCGAGATGGACCCGTCGGGCGTCTGCGACGGCTGGCACTGCACAAGCCCCACGGGCGGCAAGATTTCGATCGAGGTGCCGAACAACGACGACCAGAACGAAGTGAAGTACATCTTCATGCAGATCACGAGCGCGGGCGTCCCGACCGACATCGGCGTCACCGGAACCGGCAGTTCCACGCCGGGCTACACGTCGGGCATCTGGCCGCCGGGCACCGTCCCGCCTCACCAGGCGTGGCCGGGCTCGAGCCAGTTCGGGAAGCCCTGGTACACGTACTTCTACGGCTACGTGATCCGGCCCAACCCGAAGAGCGAGACGATCACGATCGAGGTGACCGAGTGCACCATCATCGACCAGATCGTGATCGACACCCTCTGTACCGAGGAGATGAGCCCCGTAGAGCCCACGGCCTGGTCGACGATCAAGGCGCTCTACAGGGAGTGACCGCACACGACGCGGCCTGACGCAGAGAGAACGAGACCCGCCCGTTTCGGGCGGGTCTCTCTCTTGCTCCCACAGGTCGAGTTCGATCACTCGGCAGCGATGGCCTCCGCGAGATCGCGGCCGCGGCGGGCGCGCTTCCAGATCTTCAAGACCTCGAAGGCGGCCAGGTAGACGAGCCCCGCGCCGACGACGTAGATCCAGTCGACGGGCGCCAGCCCTTCGAAGAACAGGAAGTCGCTCAGATAGGGCCCGTAGACCGCGAGCGACGTGAGGCCGACGGAGATCACGATCGACCAGAGAAGCGGCTTGTTCGTGAAGAAGCCCTTCCCGATTGCCGGCCGAAGCTCGTGCCGCCGCGAGAGGATGTTCGCGAACTGGCAGTAGGCGATCGTGAGGTAGGCGATCGTCGTCGCGCGCGCGTAGAGGGCCGTGCGCGCGCCGTCGACCGTGAAGGTGACGCCCTCGCGGAACATGAAGAGCCCGAAGTTCGCGAAGGCAAGCGCGCCGATCAGGGCACCCAGGAAGACGACCTCGGGGGCCGTCCCGCGATTCAGGATGTGGTCCCGGAGGTCGCGCGGTGGCGCGCTCATCATCTCCTTCGTCGGAGGATCGAAGGTGAGCGACGTGAGCGGCATGATCTCGGCCAGAAGGTCGATCGCAAGGATCTGAATGGCCAGAATCGGAATGGCCCAGTTCCGCGCCGAGACGGCGGCGAGGCCGAGGAGCACGACGGCCAACTCCGCGACGTTTGTCGTCATCGATGCGAGGACGGTCTTCTTGAGGTTGTTGTAGATCGTCCTCCCCTCCCTCACCGCCGCGACGAGCGTCGGGAAGCTGTCGTCGAGGAGGACGACCTCCGACGCCTCCTTCGCGACGTCGGTCCCGATCTGGCCCATCGCCACGCCGATGTCGGCGCGCTTCAGGGCCGGCGCGTCGTTCACGCCGTCACCGGTCATCGCGACGACCTCGCCGTGATCCGACAGGAGGTTCACGATCCGGAGCTTGTCCTCCGGATCGACGCGGGAGAAGATGAGCGACTGGGAGGCCTCCATGATCTTCGCGAGCTCCTCGTCGGCCATCGCGTGGAGCTCCTTGCCGGTGATGACGCGCGACTCCTCACCGGTCTCCGAGAGGCCGACCTCGCGCCCGACCGCCTGCGCCGTTATCGCCTGGTCGCCGGTGATGATGAACGTTCGGATCCGCGCCCGGTGGCACTCTTCGATCGCCTCGCGGACGCCCTCCTTCGGCGGGTCGATCATCCCGACGAGACCGAGGAACGTGACGTCTCGCTCGACCTCCTCGAGTACGTAGTCCCGGCCGCTCTCGTCGAGAGGCCGGAACGCGATCGCGAGCACCCTGAGCGCCTTCTTCGAGAACTCCTCGTTGATCTCGAGGATCCTGTTCTTGTCCTCCTCGGTGATCGGGACAGGCTTCCCGTCACGATAGATCGACTTGCTGACCGCGAGCACGCTGTCGGGCGCGCCCTTCATCGCGAGCTGCACCCTGTCGCCGAACTGCCGGACCGAGCTCATGCGCTTCCGTTCGGAGTCGAACGGGAACTCGTGGAGCTCGGGGTTCTCCTCGTCCTCGGTCGGAGACCGCGTGCCGAGCTTGGTCGACATCGCCACGAGCGCGGCCTCCGTCGGGTCTCCCACGGCGTACCAGCCCGGATGATCCTCGTCCGGCTCGTGGATCTCGGCGTTCGAGGCCATCGTCGCGGCGTCCATGAGGATCTCGATCTCGTCGATCTCCTCCTGTGTAAGCGCCTTCCCGTCCTCGCCGAGGATCTCACCCTCCGGCTCGTAGCCGGTCCCGGTCATCGTGTGGTACGCGCCGTTGAACCAGACGTCGGTCGCGGTCATCTCGTTCTTCGTGAGCGTTCCGGTCTTGTCAGTGCAGATCACGGTCGTCGACCCGAGCGTCTCGACGGACGGCAGGCTCTTCACGACCGCATTCCGCTCCGCGAGGCGCTTGCTCGTCGTCGAGAGCGCGACGGTCACCTGCGCCGGAAGCGCCTGCGGCACCATCGCGACGGCGATGCCGAGCGCGTAGATCATGCTCGTGAGGAAGCTGAACCCCTGCCAGATCGAGACGAGGTAGAGCATGGCGCTGATGATCACGACGATCACGGTCAGCCGGTTTGCGAGCGAGCCGAGTTCCCGCTCGAGCGGCGACTTGGTCTCCTCGGTCGCCTGCGTGAGGCCGGCGATCGTGCCCATCTCGGTGTCCATTCCGGTCCGGACGACGACGCCCGTCGCCGTGCCGGAGGCGACGTTCGTGCCGAGGTAGGCCATGTTGTCGCGGTCGGCGAGGCCGGCCTCGCCCGGGATCGCCGTGTTGCTCTTTCCCTGCGGGGTCGACTCGCCCGTCAGCGCGAAGTCGTTCGTGCGGAGGTTGAAGGACTCGATGATCCTGAGATCGGCAGGGATCTTGTCGCCCGCCTCGATCTGGACGATGTCGCCCGGCACGAGGCGATCCTGCGGCTCCTCGGAGAGCGTCCCGTCGATCATCACCTTCGCGGGCGACTTGATGAGATCGCGGAGGCTCTCGATGATCTTCCCGGCCTTGTACTCCTGGATGTAGCCGATGATTGCGTCGACGACGACGATCGTGAGCATGACGGTTCCGTCGCGGAAGCTCCCGATCACGTACGAGATCGCGGCCGCGACGAGAAGGACGATGACGAGCACGTCCTTGAACTGATGGATCAGCGTGAGCCACTTGGAGACCTTGAACTCGCCGGTGAGCACGTTCGGGCCGTGCTCCGCGCGCCGGCGCCCGGCCTCGTCGGCAGTCAGGCCCTTCGGGCTCGTTCCCAGGTCCTCGAGGACCTGGGCCGGGGACAGCTGGTAGTAGGGCTTCTTCGCCACGCCGACCTCCGTGGGAACTCGGGTTCCGTCGAGTGTATGGGCTCGCGCGACGCCGAGTCAACCGGCGCGATTGCGGGAGGCCCCCCGCTCTGATAGATTGGAGCGGGACGCCCCCCGTCCGTCGGTCACCGCATCCTGCAAGCCGGATCGAGCGCCCCCAGGGCGCCGGGAGGTCCATCATGCGGAAGAGAACGCTCGCGCTCGTCGCGCTCCTCCTCGCGGTCTGGCTCACCGGCTGCCGCGGAGGCGAGAGCGGCCCCAGGAACGTCGTTCTCATGATCGGCGACGGCATGGGGATCACGCACGTCACGGCCGCCAAGGTCGCCTTCGGCGAACTCCACATGGAGCGCATGCCGGTCGCGGGGCTCTGTATGACGCACGCGGCGGACGCGCTTGTCACCGACTCCGCAGCGAGCGGAACCGCGCTCGCCACCGGGAAGAAGACGTACAACGGCGCTGTCTCCGTCGACCCCGAGAGCCGCGCCCCTATCGAGACCGTCGCCGAGGAGGCCGAGGCTCTCGGTATGGCGACCGGGCTCGTCGTCACGTGCTCGGTCGTCCACGCGACGCCGGCGGTCTTCGTGGCGCACGTCGACGACCGCGGCAAGTACATCGAGATCGCGGAGCAGATCGCGGAGAGCGGACTCGAGGTGCTCTTCGGGGGCGGGAGCACCTACTTCCTCCCCGACTGGGTCCCCGGCGGATCGAGGCGCGACGGCGAGGACCTCGTCGACCGGATGCGGCAGCGCATGGCGGTCGCGCTCACCGAGAGCGAGTTCCGGGAACTCGGGGACGTCGACGCGGCCGCGGCGCTCCTCTGGCCCGAGCATCCGCCGACCGTCGCCGACCGGAGCGTCTCGCTTGCGGAGTTGACCCGCAAGGCGCTCGAGATCCTCTCGCGCGACCCTGACGGGTTCTTCCTTATGGTCGAGGGCGCGCAGATCGACTGGGCCGGCCACGAGAACATGCAGGACTGGCTCGTCAACGAGACGCGCGACTTCGACGACGCGGTCGGCGTCGCGCTCGACTTCGCCGAGGACGACGGCGGCACGCTCGTGGTCGTCACGGCCGATCACGAGTGCGGCGGGTTCGCGCTGGTCGGAGGTTCGGTCGACGAGGGACGCGTCGAGAGCCGCTTCGCGAGCGTGCACCACACAGCCGCGATGGTGCCGGTCCTCGCGACCGGTCCCGGGAGCGAACGCTTCGGCGGGATCAAGGACAACACCGAGATCGGCGAGCTTCTCTCGCGGGCCGTAGTGGGCCGGTAGGCGGTCCGCCGCCCACGCGACCCGGCCGCGCAGCACGCCTCAGAGCCACCGCTTCTTCCTGAAGTAGAGGATCATCACGACGCAGACGACGGCCATGAGGCCGAGCGTCCCGTAGTAGGCCCACGGCCACTCGAGCTCGGGCATGTTCCGGAAGTTCATCCCGTAGATCCCCGCGATGAACGTCACGGGGATGAAGATCGTTGCGATGATCGTGAGGACCTTCATCACCTCGTTCATGCGGTTGCTCACGCTCGAGAGATAGGTGTCGAACATCCCCGAGACCATATCGCGGAACGCCTCGATCGTCTCGACCACCTGAATCGTGTGGTCGTACACGTCACGCAGGTAGACGCCGGTCGACTCCTGGACGAGCGCCGACCCGTCACGCTGGAAGGCGCTCACGACCTCCCGGAGCGGCCAGATCGAGCGCCGCATGTACGAGAGCTCGCGCTTCAGGGTCTGGATCGTGTGGAGCGTCTCAGGAGACGGGTCGTTGACCGCGGCCTCCCCCAGCTCCTCGATCCCGTCGCCGATCTTCTCGAGGACGACGAAGTAGTGGTCGACGATCGCGTCGATGAGCGCGTAGGCCAGGTAGTCGGGTCCGAGCTTCCGGATGCGCCCCTTCGACGCCCGGAGCCTCTCGCGGATCGGCTCAAACGGATCTTCCTCGATCTCCTGAAACGTCATGAGGTAGTCCGGACCGAGGACGAGGCTGATCTGCTCGCTCGAGATCTCGGACGTCGCCTCGTCGTAGTGAAGGGTCCGGAGAATCAGGAAGACCGACGACTCGAAGTCGTCGAGTTTCGGCCGCTGCTCGGTGTTGAGGACGTCCTCGAGAAGGAGCGGATGGAGGTCGAACGCGCGGCCGAGCCCCTCGATGAGCTTGACATCGTGGAGGCCGACGACGTTCATCCACGTGACCGAGGGCGTCTCCAAGAAGGCGAGGCACTCCTCAGGGCTCCCGGCGGTCGCCTCCCGAAGCGCGCCTTCGTCGTAGTCCATGATCCTGATCCGCGCGGTCTCGACGCGCTTCTCGCCGGAGTAGACGAGCGTTCCGGGCGGCAGGCCGACCGGTCCCGTGCGGCCGCGCCACTTCTTCATCCTTCTCATCGCTCGGACCCCCATCCCAGGTTCAGGATCGGCGAAAATCGTCTGCGCTACTCGAGCGACCGGATGAGATCGAGGTCGAGGTCGCCCCTCGCGCCCCAGCCGCGCTTCCCCGGCGGGATCGCCGGGCGGAAGGACTCGTAGAGCCCGTAGGCCCGGTCGGCGAGATCCGCCGGCTTGAGCGACGCGGCGAGGTCCTGCATCGCGTCCCTCGCGGCGTCGAGTTCCTCGCCGAACTTGCCCTCGAGGTAGCGGCGGACCGCTTCCGGGTCGATCTCCTTGCCGCGGATCACTGCTCGGACGCCGCCGGGCGTCTCGATCGCCGGCACCGCGCGGCCGCAGACGTCGACCCGGAACTCCTCGCCCCGCTTCGCCTCGGGCGGCTTCTTGCCCCTGTCCTTCCCGGGCTTGAAGATCCCGAGCCGGCGCCCCTTCGACTGCGCGTTCAGGGCGGCGACCGCCTTTCCGAACGTCAGCGCCTCGGACTCATCGAACCCGAGGCGCTCGGCGACGACCGCGGCCCAGAGCGTGAGCACGGGCGCGCGGTTGATCTCGATCACGTGTCGTCCCACGGGCGTCCTCCGTGGTCGGCGCCCGGGAGGGGCCGCGGCGGCCGACGGCGGCGCGGGGCGGACCGGCGGGAGCGCGCTACTCCGTCCCGGGGCACTCCGCCGCGACTTCGGGCGCGATGCCCTTGTCTCCGTAGGCCTTCTCGTAGTGGGCCGCGAAGTCGCCGGCGAGCTTCCTTGCCCGCTCCTCGAAGGAGGCCCGGTCGTCCCAGGTGTTCACCGGGTGGAGCATGGCCGCGTCGTCGATCCCCGGGCAGGCGCGGGGTACGGCGACCTTGAAGATCGGGTCGCGGTCGTACTCGGCGTTCTCGAGGGCACCCGAGAGCGCGGCGTTCACCATGCGCCGCGTCAGCGGCAGGTCGATCCTCTCGCCGACGCCGTACGGGCCGCCGGTCCATCCGGTGTTCACGAGATAGACCGACGTGCCGTGCCGCTCCATCTTCTCGCCGAGCATCGACGCGTAGACGTCAGGGTTCCTCGGCATGAACGGCTCGCCGAAGAACCGCGAGAACGTGCTGACGGGATCGACGATGCCGGTCTCGGTTCCGGCGAGCTTGCTCGTGTACCCCATGAGGAACCAGAGCATCGCCTGTCCGCGGCTGAGGCGCGAGACCGGCGGGACCACCCCGTTCGCGTCCGCGGTGAGGAAGAGGATCGTCTGGGGGTGTCCGGCCCGCGAAGACTCCTTGATATTGGAGAGGTAGCGAAGCGGATAGGAGCCGCGCGAGTTCGGCGTGAGTCGCTCGTCGTGGAGGTCGAACGTCCCGTTCGGGTACATCATCGCGTTCTCGATGATCGCGCCGTGCTTCTCGACATCGTCGTCGTGGAAGCACGCGTTGTAGATCTCCGGCTCCTTCACGGGATCGAGGTTGATGAGCTTCGCGTAGCAGCCGTTCTCGAAGTTCGCGATGCCGTCGTCGCTCCAGCCGTGCTCGTCGTCGCCGAGGAGCGCGCGCGAGGCGTCGGCCGAGAGCGTCGTCTTGCCGGTCCCGGAGAGCCCGAGGAGGAGCGCGCTCTCGCCGTCGGGGCCCTCGTTTGCGCTGCAGTGAATCGGGAGCACGCCGACGGCGGGCTGCACGTAGTTCATGACGGTGAAGATGAGCTTCTTCACGCTTCCGCCGTAGGCCGAGCCGTAGACGACGCCGATCCCCCGATCGAAGTCCATCGCGACGCACATCGTCGACGTGTGCCCGAGCCGCGGGTCGACGCGCAACCGGCCCTCATAGCGGGCGGGATCGAGCTTCCGGTACGGGAGCGCGACGAGCGTGAACGGGCGGTCGCGGAGACAGCTGGCCTCGACGACGTCGGCCGAGTACGGTCTGAACATGTTGTCGGTGAAGAGCGCCGCGAGCGCCTGGTCGGTGACGGTCCGGACAGGGAGCGCGTACGCGGGATCGGCGCCGACGACGCGGTCGGTCGCGTAGATCCGGGGAAGCTCGGCGAGGGCCGCGAGCGCGTCTTCGAGGACCATGTCGAACGTCTCCGGATCGAGCGGGATGTTGTTCGGGCTCTTCCAGTCGATCGTGTCCTCGCTCTCGGGACGGCGGACGATGTAGGTGTCCTTCGGACTCCTGCCCGTCGACTCCGGAGGTGTCCACGTCGCGATGGCGCCCGATGCGCTCGCGACCCCCTCGCCGTTCGCGAGGGCCTGGCGGATCATCGCCTCTCTCGGGATGTTCTCCCTGACATCGCCCCGCTTCGCGAGGACCGACGACAGCTTCTCCTGGAAGGTCATTCCCATACCTCGGTTGGATGGTTCGTGGTGTCGATGCGAAGAACGAGTCTACAGGCAGGAAGGGCCGAAAGGAAGGCGCATCTTGGCGGGACCTCTGTGCGGCGTGGAACGGTCGGCCCTCGGATGGCGCGTCGCGGACTCGATCCACAGCGCGACGCTTCGACCGGCGCCGGTCCGGCGGTCGCCCACGAACGGACACAAGCGTGCGCGGACCAACCTGCCCCCGGATCGACGGGCTCCGTCCGGAGCCGGCGCCGGAATGCGTCAGCCTATTCCAACTTCACGACCTTGCACGCGCCGCCGGGCGCGCCGCGCGCGAAGTAGACGCCCGGCGCGGCGGCCTGGCCGCGCGCGTCGCGGCCGTCCCAGAGGGCCCGGCCGTCGGCGCCGACGGCGAGGCGGCGCACGAGCCGCCCGGCGACGTCGTGGATCTCGATGGTCCCGGGAGCGCCCTCCCCGGCGCCCCCGGACGCGACGATCGTGGTCCGGTCACGGAAGGGGTTCGGCGCCGGACGGAGCGCCCGTCGCGCGACACCGCCGCGAGGCGCGGAAGCGGCCGCCCGGCTCCCACCGAGAGCCACGAGGTATCCCCGAACGCGGTCGATCCGCGAGGCGATCGCCGCGAGCGCGTCCTCGACGTCCGGCAGGTGCGGGCCGGCCGCCGCGGGGTTCCCCGAAGCGAAGTAGACGGCGTCGAGAACCTCGTAGTACTCGTCGGTCGCGGCGGCCGCGAAGGCCGCCAGCGTATCGGAGAGCGCGGCGAGCGAGTCTGCCGGCAAGCGGCCGAGCCCGGAGTAGAACTCGCGCGACGCCGCCCAGCCCAACTCCGCCGCCCAGGAGCCCATAGCGAACTGCGACGCCATCACGTCGAGAGCCAGGGCCATGTCGCCGCCGCAGTCGGAGACGGCCTCCCAGTAGTCCGACTCGAACGAGGAGAGGTGCATGTCGGCCCCGACGACGGCGAAGGCCCCCGATCCGAACGTCGGGACCCAGCCCGGCGGCCAGATCGTGTACCACTCGTCGCCGTACGACCCTGCGAGCCCGTCGAACCGGTCGATGCTCTGCGAGATCGCCGCATCGAGCATCTCTTCGTGCGAAGGCACCGCCCCGAGCGACTCGTACGTCACGAGCACGAACGGCGAGCCGAGGGTCGACTCCGCGGCGAGCCGGAAGTCGTCGAGATCAACGACGACGTCCCTACCCCGCTTCTCGGGCTCGGGGATCGGCGGCCCGAGGAACTCGAGTCCGACGCCGGGATCGTTCACGACGACCGACGAGTCGGTGTATCCCGAGACAACGACGGCGTGGGCGCCGTGGAGGCCCAGCTCGGCGAATCCCTCGTAGTCCGGCTGGGGAAGATAGGCGGGGTCGACACCCGTGAGCGCGGGGAGCCCGGCGTCCACGCGGTCCCGAAGCCACGCGAGATAGGTCTCCCAGTCGCCGGCGCTCGCGAACTCGCCTTCCATGTTGCGAATCGAGCCCGCGAACTCGTAGTCGTCGACCGCCTGGCAGACGAAGACGCCGCCGTTCAGATAGAGCTCCGCGTCGACGCCGATCGCCGAGTGGGCGCACGATGCCAGCTCGACCGTCTCGTAGAGCGTGTTCCCGGCCCCGAGCCGGTTGAAGACCATCGTGAGGCTGGCGTAGTTGCAGTAGCCGTTCACGATCTGCCAGACCCATGGCACGTCGTCCCTGAGCACGACGCCCAGGCTGTCGGCGTTGTCCTCCTCACACTCCTCGGGAATCGCCCCGTCGGGATCGAGAACGAAGTAGATCGTGCCCGCACCGGTGAAGCTCTCCCACGACGTCGTGTCGGCGACGGCGCTGCCGGCCGGGAGATCCTCAAAGACCAGGTCGTCCCCGATCTGCGTTCCGCCCTCGTCCGGATGCCCGAGATAGAAGCGTCCGACGACGCCCGAAAGGTCGCCGAGCGCGTCGTTCACTGCGACGCCCACGAGCGCGAGCCCACTCTCGACCGCGTAGTCGCTCGTGAGACGAAGCCCCGTCGCGCGAACGTTCGTCCCCTTGTGTCGCTTCTTCGTCGTCCAGACGCCCCTGGTCTCCCCGGGGGCCTCGGCGGCCTCGCGGAGGGCGGGCGCGTAGCGGGGGACTCGGAGCGGCAGGCTGACGGCGACGGGCGGCTGCTCACCGGCGGCGCCACGCGAGCCGACGGCCGGCGCGCCTGCGGCCGATGAGAGCGCGATGAGAAACGCCAGGGCGGTCGTGAACCTCCTGCACATGATCCGCATGGCTGCACTCCGTTCTGATGGTCTTCTAGACCGATCCCCCGAGAAGTCCTCCGAAGCGGTCGTCGCCCGGACTCGACTCGATCAGGAGGAACCGGCGTTCGGCGAACCGGTAGAGGAACGCCAGTACCAGCGCTGCGACGACCCAGACAACGATCCTCCCCGCGGGGATCGCGGCGGAGACGCGTGCGATCGCGATCTCCCAGACGCCGGAGACGACCCACGAAGACGTCCGGCTCATCATGAGGAAGCCGGTCTGAACGAGATGCACGCCGAGGAGGCCGAGCATGCCGAGCCAGAAGGCGCTCTTCCTCGATCGTTCCGGCACGTCCGCGCGGAGATGCGAGAAGTACGGCGTCGCGGTCAGGAGCCAGAGCGCCCCGGCGACGAGCGCCATGAACGGGAAGACCGGTCCGAGCGGACGGACCCGAAGCCCGAGATCCCGGCGGATCGTGAGGGCGTTCTCCTTCGGCCGGACGCTGCCGTCTTCGGCGACCTCGAGGTATCGCTCCCTGATCGCCTCGGGCTCGACGCGTGCGTCGTAGACGGCCTCGACGGCGCGGGAAATCTGGAGCGCCACGAAGTCGATCGAGCTTCCGCCGTCGACGCTGAACGGCGAGTAGACAAGGTGCGGACGGCCGCGCAGGATCTCCTTCGTCCAGGGCTCGGCGGACTCGCCCCACGGCGACGAGGGGCGCGGGGCATCGCCGTCCCACGCGATCTCGCAGTACTCGATCGGGACTCTCGTGTAGTGCCGTCCCTCAATCTCAACAAACTCGACCAGCTCCCGGCCGTCGAGACGCCTGTCGGCGGCGATCCGTCCTCCGGCGTACCCCGCCGCGAGAATGAGCGCGGGGACGAGGATGACGGCGGCGAAGACAGAGCGCCGCGAGACCGGCAGACCGTCCAGGAGATAGAGCCTGCGCGGCGGGTAGCCCACGAACGCAAGCAGCATGTAGGCCGTGAGCGGGACCAGCATGAACCGCGCCCCGCCCCCGCCGCCCCAGGCCCGGATCCAGCCGGACAGGGCGAAACCGAACCCGAGGGTGAGCGGCACGCCGATGAGCGGCATGAGCGGCATCTTCGTGATGATCCGCACCACCATTGCCCCCACGAGGAACGGCGACGGCGCTTCCTTGCGGATGCTCCCCCGGTCCGCCGGGCGCCCGGCAACGCTCCCCGGCGCCACCGCCTGCGGTGGCGCCCCGCCGCGGAGGGAGGCGTGCGACGGCGACAGCCGGAACGGACCCCTGAACCTGCGTCGGATCCCGACGGCGAGCGCCGCGGCCACCGTCGGCAGCACCAGGGCGGCCGCGGGGTGAGCCCGGTCGAGAGCCGGCACGACGGCGAGACCGAACGCGAGAACGAGAGCCGTCGGCACGACGTGCCGCGCCCTGAGAGAGAGCCGCGAGACGGCCGGGTCGACGGACTGGAGGAGAACGACGACGAGCGCCGCAACGCACGCCAGCCTGTACGCCAGGACGTTGATCTCGACGCCGAGCCTCGGACCGCTCCTGCCGATGAGCGCATCGACGCTCCTCTCGACGATCCAGGCCGCTCCCACCGTCGAGGCGAGCGCCGCCAGCGCCGCGAGAACGAGCCCCGCAGTGTGCGCGAGCCAGAGCGAGCCCGCCTCCGCCGGCGTCGCCATGTCGAAGCGCCGCACGCGGCGGTCGAAGGCGGCGACCGTCAGAACCACGAGCACGGGGATCCAGACGCCGAGCATCATCGCATGGTTGTAGCCCGCGAGCCAGTCGACGCCGGCCTCGGCAGCCCGCGCGCGCTGAAACGCCGCGGCGTTGAGGATCAGGAAGCCGGCGACGAGCGCGCCCGCCGTCGCGCGCCCGACGTAGCGCATGGCTGGATCGCGGCGGATGTTCGAGAACATCACGACTGCCCTCCCACGAGCTCGATGAACATCTCCTCGAGCGCCACCTGTCTGCAGTTCGCGCCTTCGAACCCGAGCTCTCGACGGATGAGATCGCACGACGCCTCGGGTGTCAGCGCGAAGACCGCGTGGAGCGCGTCCTGGCGCTCTCGCACGCCAAGGCACGCCTCGAGCCCGAGCAGCCGCTCCCTCGTGGTTCCGTTCCGGTGCGGCACGAGCGCCACGCAGTGGTTCTCGCGCAGATCGTCGAGCCCGCGATCGATCAGAACATCGCCCTCGTGGATCATGACGACTCTCTCAGCCACGCGCTCGACGTCCTGCATGTAGTGCGACGAGAAGAGGATCGCCGTTCCGGCCTCGTTGAGGAGCGCGATCGACGTCTCGAGGAACTCGCGCCTCGCGGCGGGGTCGAGACCGCCGGCCGGCTCATCGAGGAGCAGAAGCTCGGGCCGGTGGGCGACGGCGCAGAGGAGCGCCACCTGCCTCGCCTGCCCCTTGCTCAGGGTCGAGATCCGAGATCTCGGAGAGAGCCCGAAGCGCGACCAGAGTTCCGCGGCCAACTCGTCGTCCCAGGTTGGAAAGAGTCCCCGGTGCAGATCGACGACGTCGGCCACCCTCATGGACGGGGGCAGTATCTGATCCTCGGACACGTATCCGACGCGCCGCTTCACCTCGACCGGGCGCTCTCTCGGATCGAGCCCGAAGACCCGCACGCTTCCCCGATGCGTGCCCAGCATTCCCATCGCGATTCGGATGAGCGTCGTCTTTCCCGCCCCGTTCTTCCCCAGAAGCCCCACGACCTCACCCTGCTCCATCGAGAGTCCCACGCCGTGGAGGACATCGTGGCCCTTCACGTAGGCTCGGTGGACGTCCGTGAACTCCAGAATGCTCATGACTGGTCTCCCTCTGGTCTCTCGTCCAGATCGTTCGTTCGCGTCTCCGACCCGCCCGCCGATCCGGCGGCCGCCTCCCCGAGAACGTCCTCGAAGATTCGTACCGCCTCCTCCTCGGCGATGCCGAGCTGTCTCGCCACCGTTGCGGCGCGGGCGAGGCTCTTCCTGAGTTCGTCTCGCTTCCTTGTCGCACGCTCGGCGTCTCCCTGGTCCGCGACGACGACCGGCCGTCCCGGCCGTCGCTCGATCACGTTCTCCATCTCGAGGAACCCGTAGGCCTTGCTGATCGTCATTGGGTTCACGCCGAGCTCCGCAGAGAGCGAGCGCGTCGACGGGAGCTCCTCCCCCGGTGCAAGCACGCCGGCCGCGACCTGGAACCTGATCTGTTCCATGAGCTGCCGGTAGACCGGCACACCGCTCTGTGGATCGACGACGATCAGCATCGGACACACCTCGCAACGAAGAACCACGTCGAGAGAGCGTTCCCCCTGGCGTTCGAGATGAGCGCGCGGGCGACCTTCCAGACCGTGCGCGCCGGATACGAGCGCCAGCACACGAGATCGACCACCGTGAACACCGCCCGCGCCCGCTCCGCGGCGCGCGATCCCTCCAACGCGACGCGGCGCTCCGGCGTCGCACTCCGAGCGGACCCGTTGTCGGCGGCCGCCGTCGACCCGACCGCGTGCTCCACCCTCATCGCCGACGGGTGCTCCGTCGCGGTCTCCCTCGGCACAGCGAGCGAAGACCCGACCGGTAGCGCCTGCGCGGAGAGCGGAACGAGCGTCGCGACAAGCATCGCCGCTCCGATCGCTATGCTCCGGTGTTGCCTTCTCATCCTTTGCCTCCGGCCTCGGCCCTCGAGGGGCCACTCCTGTCCGCGCACGATCGCTTCCTATCAGTGAGACCCATGATACAGTGTATGGGTGTATATGTCAAGTCATACAGTCGGCTTTTTTCTTCCCGTTTCTCTAACTGTTTGTGAGTAAGATGGTTACGAGTGTACCTCGTTCGTCGCCGAGGCCCTGGAGCGCCTGCCCTCTCGAGCGTCCGGGGCGGCGCGAAGAGGGAGTCCCGGAGCCTCGGGGTGCCGACGCCGCGGAGGATCGGGTATCATGGTGAGGGGGGGGCATCGTGAGCGACCGTCACAGCAGGAAGGAAAGCGACCTCGCGGGCGAGAACCTGAGGCTCCGACGAGCCGTCGAGGAGCTGACGGTGCTCAACGACCTCGCGATGGCGATCGGCGCCTCCGTCGACTCCCAGGAGATCATGCGGACGATCGTCTCGCGCTCGACCGCCGCGGTCACGGCCGAGCAGGGAGCGATCACGCTTCTCGATGAGGCGCCCGGTACGAAGAAGACGCTCGTCCGCGCCACCGTCAGCTCCGCCGAGCGGCCGCCGATCCACCTCAGGGAGTGCGTCGCCGGCTGGATGTGCCTCCACCGGAACGCACTCCTGGTGAACGACCCGGAGACAGACGAGCGTTTCGCCGGTGTGGCGTGGGACCCCTCGGTGCGGAACATCCTCTGCGTGCCGCTCCTCGTGAAGTCCCGTCTCATCGGGGCGCTGACGGTCTACAATCGCGAGGACGGTGACTTCACCGACGACGACCAGCGCCTCCTCTCGATCGTCGCCTCCCAGTCGGCGCAGGTCATCGAGAACGCGAGGCTCTACGAAGAGGAGCAGGTCCTCCAGAGCGTGGAGCGCGAACTCGAGCTGGCCGCGCGAATCCAGCGAGACCTCCTTCCGCACAAGGTCCCCGATATCCCGGGCTACGACCTGGCGGGTCTGACGGTGCCGGCCCGCGTGGTCGGCGGCGACTACTACGATTTCATCGGCAGGTCGGGCGAGAGTCTCACGATCTGCCTGGGCGACGTCTCCGGAAAGGGACTCCCCGCCGCCCTCCTCATGGCGAGCCTTCAGGCCACGGTGCGCGGCCACGCGCTCTCGTCGCCGAGTCCGGCCGCCTGTCTGGAGTTCGCGAACCGACTCCTCCACGAACACACGGACCCGAGCACCTTCGTGACCCTGTTCTGCGGCGTCCTCGATCCCGCGTCCGCCACGCTCACCTACGCGATGGCCGGCCACGAGCGTCCGATCCTCCGGTCGGCGGACGGACGCGTGAGCCGGCTTGCGGAGAGCGGCATCGTCCTTGGGTTCAACGCACAAGCGAGCTACAGCGAGACCGACGTCCCGATCGAGCCAGGGGACACGCTCCTTCTCTTCTCGGACGGCGTAACGGAGGCGATGGCCGAGGACGGCAGCCTCTTCGGCGAAGAGCGGTTTCTCTCGGTCGTCGAGTCGGCCGTCGAAGCGTCGGCCCGCGATCTCATCGCGGCGATCATCGGCGCCGTCTCGGATCACGCGGGCGGACGTGAGCAGTCGGACGACCTCACTCTCGTCGCGCTCCGCCGCCTTCCCTGACCGGCGCACGCCAGTCCGCCCGCGACGCCAGCGCGGCGCGACGACCCCACGGCCCGCGATCGACCCTCACGACACCGGAAGGACGCGCCGGTACGGAGCGGGAACGGCCGCTCCGGGAAGCTCCTCCGGGCGGAACCACCGGCCGCCGGACGAGCGCGAGAGCCGGCCTCGAACGAGCGTGGCCTCGAGAACGGTCGCGCGCACGCGGTGCCTCGTGATCGAGTAGCGGAAGGTCCGCGGCTCGCCTTCGAACGCGCACTCGAGTCCGAACCGGTCCGAGAGCTGTCGGGCGAGCACGCCCGCGGCGCTCTCACACGCACGCATGGGCCCCCGCGGCGGGATCCAGAGCCCCTTCCACCAGCCGCGCTCGTGATCGGCCGGCGCCAGAAGGACGCGTCCGCGCCGGGAGACGACGGCGACGGCCTCGGTGACCTCAGTCGTCTTCGGCGCGGCACGGCGCGCCGGGTAGCGCTCGGGATGCCCGCTCTTTATGGCCGCGCAGAACGCAGAGACCGGGCACTCGGCGCAGCGCGGCGACCGGGGAACGCAGATCTCGGAGCCGAGTTCCATCATCGCCTGGTTGAAGTCTCCGGGGCGCTCCGGGTCGACGAGGGCAGACGCAGCGGCCCGGAGCGCCCGCCGCGCCTCCCCGCGCGAGGGGTCGGCTCTGATCCCGAGAATCCTCGAGAGCCCGCGCACGACGTTCGCGTCGATGACGGCGACGGCCTCGCCGAAGGCGATGCTGGCGACCGCGGCCGCCGTGTAGTCCCCCATGCCGGGCAGCTCGGCGAGCTCTCGCGCGGTCGCCGGGAGGCGACCGCCGTGGCGCTCTGTCACCACGCCGGCCGCCCGATGGAGAAACCTTGCCCTGCGGTAGTAGCCGAGTCCCGACCACGCGGCGAGGACATCATCCTCGGAGGCGGACGCGAGGTCCGCCGCAGTCGGAAACCGATCGAGGAAGCGCTCCCAGTACGGCGCGACGCGCGGGACCTGCGTCTGCTGCAGCATGACCTCGGAGATCCAGATCGCGTAGGGATCGCGCGTGCGCCGCCACGGAAGGTCGCGGCGCTCGCTGTCGTACCAGCGGAGGAGCGAAGCCCTGATGGAGGCGACGCTGTCCTCGGAGAACGCGGTCGGTTCCAGTGGTCCCTCCTCTCGCTCGGAGGATTCGCGCGCGCCCGCCGCCGGGCGGATCCGTTCTTGCCACAATGATAGACGAGAGGAGCGGGCCAGGCGAGGGAGGACCCTCGCGCGCGGGCCCCCTCCGCACTGCTCCTTGACACCCTCCCCCCGGCCGCCTATAGAGTAGTATGTTACCCATGGATCGGGATTCCCGCGAAGAAGGAGGTTCGAAGATGGCCGAGGAGAAGACGAGCTTCAGACCGGGCGACAAGGTCCCCGAGACCGCCAACTACTACTGTGAGATCTGCCACACCGAGGGCGGCGTCGACGGCCGCGAGCTTCGCGAGGGAGAGGACTTCCCCGTCTGCATGAACTGCGGCGACGCGACCTCATGGAAGATGGTCCGCAAGGACTCGTAGTACCGAGATCCTGCCGGGAGCCGAATGCGAGAACCGGAGCACGAGAGAAGCGGCGAAGACGAGAGCGTCTTCGCTATCAAGGATTGTGCCCTCGCGGCGATCGCCACGGGGCGAGGCGCGCAGAACCTCAAGGAGCTGCGTGACGAGCTTCTGACGATCGATCCCGCCAGCGTCTACTACCACTTCTGGGGCGGGCTCCTCCGGCCGACCTTCGACGATCCCAGGTACAACAACGACTTCGCGCGTTGGGTGCACAGCGGGCTTCACAACCCGGCCCTCGCGGAACGCCTCAGCGTGATCGATCCGTGCGAGTTCGGTGATCTCGAGTCGCTCAGGCGGGAGACCGTCGAGGTCATCGAAGAGGCGCTGGACAGCATGGAGGTCCTCCCGTGGACCCCGCGCGAAAGGCAGTTCCACTTCATCCGTTCGCAGATCGTCGTCTTCAGCACGCACCAGGTTGTCCGGGAGCCGATCGAGCTGGCCGACGCGATCGAGGCGGCATCGGTCTCGAGCATCTTCTACCACTTCGTCGACGCGCGGCGCCGGACCCCCGACGGGATCGATGACTTCCGTGCGTGGCTCGCCGACCTCGACGACGGCTACCCCGCTCTCCGCGCGAGGCTGGCGGGGATCGACCCGTTCTTCCAGACGCTCTCGGAGCTGCGCGCCGAACTGGTCGCGGCGATTCGGAACACGATTGAAGGAGGCGCGTCGTGACGAGCCTCCTCGAGAGATACGCCGAGATCGCCGGCGCCGACGTCGTCGACCAGCTGAGACAGCTCGCCGAGCCGCTCCGGGGCATGCGCGTCGTTCACGTGAACTCGACGAAGCTCGGAGGCGGCGTCGCCGAGATCCTCGGGAAGCTCATTCCGCTCAAGCGAGAACTGGGTATCGACGCGAGCTGGGAGACGATCTCCGGCAACGGCGAGTTCTTTACCACGACGAAGGCGTTCCACAACGGGCTTCAGGGCGAGCGCGTCACGCTCAACGACGTGCAGCTCCGGCAGTACGAGGAGACGAACGCCGCGAACGCGGCGGCTCTCGAGGACGTCCTCGCCGAGGCCGACATGGTCTTCATCCACGATCCCCAGCCGGCGCCGCTCCTCGGGATGGTCCGCGGACGGCGCGGCAGGTGGATCTGGCGATGCCACATCGACGTCAGCAGGCCCTACCGGCCGGTCTGGAAGTACCTCCGGCAGCACCTGACCGACTACGACGCGAGCATCTTCTCGCTCGCCGAGTTCGTGCAGGCGCTTCCGCACGACCAGTACATCATCCCGCCGAGCATCGACCCCCTGAGCGAGAAGAACGAGGATCTGGACCCGGTCGAGATCGCGGCCGTGCGAGAGCAGTTCGGCCTCGACCCCGATCGCGACCTCCTCGTCCAGGTCTCGCGATTCGACCGGTTCAAGGACCCCGTGGGTGTCATCCAGGCCTACCGCCTGGCGAAGCGCTTCTGTCCGACCCTCCAGCTCGTCCTCGCCGGCGGCGAGGCGACCGACGACCCCGAGGGCGACATCGTTCTCGCCGAGACCGAGGCTGCGGCGGCCGACGACCCGGGCATTCACGTGCTCCGGCTGCCGCCCGACGCGCACCGCACGATCAACGCCCTGCAGCGGGCGGCCGACGTCGTCATCCAGAAGTCGATTCGCGAGGGGTTCGGGCTGACTGTCGCGGAGGCGATGTGGAAGGGAAAGCCGGTCGTCGGCGGAGCGACCGGCGGCATCCGTCTCCAGGTCGTCAACCACCACACGGGCTTCCTGGTCTACTCGCCGGAGGGCGCGGCCCTCCGCATCCGCTACCTCCTGCACCACCGCAGCCTGCTCGAGCAGATGGGCGAGAAGGCGCGCGTCTTCGTCCGCAGCCACTTCCTCCTCACGCGGCACCTCAGGGAGTATCTGACGGTCATGCTCTCGCTGACCCACGGGTTCAAGGACAGAATCGAGCTGGCATGACACAACGAGAGAGAGAGCCGATCGCCGTCGCGGGGGTCCCGGACTTCTGGGAGCGGCTGCGCGCGTCGAAGCGCCGCTGCCTCGTCCTCGACTACGACGGCACGCTCGCGCCGTTCCGCGAGGACCGGATGGAGGCCTACCCGCTCGAGGGCATCTCGGGCCAGATCGAGCGCATCCGCGACGACGACGACACCTACGTTGCCATCATGACGGGCCGCCCTCTGAAGGAGCTTCTCCTCCTCCTCGGCGATCTCGGTATCGCGGTGTCGGCGAGCCAGGGGACCGAGTTCTACGAGCCCGGCGGCGAGGTGAAGATCATCCAGGCGACGCCGCGCCAGGCGCAGCGCCTGGCCCGCGCCGAGGTTGAGGCCGCCGCGGTCTCACGCGGCGGACACGTCGAACGCAAGCTCGCGAGCGTCGCGTTCCACACGCGGGGCCTGGATCCCGGAATCGCGAAGGAAGCCGAGACCGAACTCTGCGAGATCTGGGATCGGGAGGCCGACCAGTACGACCTCGACTGCCGCAGCTTCAACGGCGGAGTCGAGCTGCGTCTCAAGGACATCGACAAAGGCACCGCGCTCCACGAACTCCTCAGAGACCAGCCGACCGACGCCTTCTGCGTCTACATCGGCGACGACGACACCGACGAGGACGCGTTCCTCGAGATCCGCGGTCGCGGGATCGGGATCAAGGTCGGAGGCGCCGACGTCCCGACGCACGCCACGGGCCGCGTCTCCGACTGCGAGGCCGTCCGCGAAGTTCTGCGCTATTGGGTATCGATCGTGGAGGGGGCATGAGCGATCGCCAACACGTGGGTCCCGGACGGCTCGTGGTCGTCTCGAACCGCCTTCCGGTCGTTCTCACGAGCGAACACGGCCGGTGGAAGATCGAGCCGGGTTCCGGCGGACTCGTGACGGCGCTCGCGCCGGTCCTTCGCGACCGCGGGGGCCTCTGGATCGGGTGGCCCGGCACGGCCGGCGGCGCCGACGTCGAGAAGGCCCTCCGAGAGCACACCCCCGACATCGGCTACTCACTCGTGCCCGTGACGCTCTCGCGCGAGGAGGTCAAGAAACACTACCGTGGCTTCTCGAACGAGGTCATCTGGCCGCTCTTCCACGACCTGCAGTCGCGCTGCAACTTCGACCCCGACTACTGGAAGACCTACCAGGAGGTGAACCGGAAGTTCGCGCGGACGATCGTGGAGAACACGGGTCCCGACGATTTCGTCTGGATCCACGACTACCACCTCATGCTCGTCGCCGCGTACCTGAGGGAGGAGGGCTTCGAGGGCAGGCTCGGGTTCTTCCTTCACATCCCGTTCCCGCCGCTCGACCTCTTCGTGAAGCTCCCGTGGCGCTCGGAGGTGCTGCGGGCCCTCCTCTCTTTCGATCTGATCGGCGTGCAGACGCTTCGCGACCGCAGGAACTTCATGGAGTGCCTCCGCAGGCTTATCGGCGACGTCTGGGTGAAGGGTCGCGGACCGGTCTGTGACGTGCGCGTGCCCGAGCGAAGGCTCCGCGTCGGCGCCTTCCCCATCAGCATCGACTTCGCGGAGTTCGAGCGCGAGACGCAGTCGCGGGAGGTCGCCGAGAGCGCGTGGCTCATCCACGAGAACCTGCCGGAGAGACAGATCGTTCTCGGCATCGACCGGCTCGACTACACGAAGGGCATCCCCTCCCGGCTGGAGGCGTTCCGCTGTCTCCTCGAACGCTACACGGAACACCTGAACAACATATCGCTCGTGCAGGTCGTCGTGCCGAGCCGGCGCGGCATCCCGGAATACGAGGAGCTCAAGACCGAGATCGAGCAGCTCGTCGGGAAGATCAACGGGCAGTTCACGCATCAGTCGGGGTGGATCCCGATCCACTACATCCACCGCTCCCTGAGCAGATACGAGCTTCTGGGCTACTACCGCGCGGCCGAGATCGCGCTCCTCACGCCGATCAAGGACGGCATGAACCTCGTGGCGAAGGAGTACTGCGCCTCGAAGGTCGAGGAGGACGGCGTGCTCGTCCTGAGCGAGTTCGCCGGCGCCGCGCCGGAGCTTCAGGACGCCGCGCTCCTCGTCAATCCCTACGACGTGGAGGGTATGGCCGACACGCTGCACCGCGCGCTCACGATGGACGACGAAGACCGAGAGGCAAGGATGCGCAAGCTCCGGCAGACGGTCCGGCGGCACGACATCTTCTGGTGGGTCGACTCGTTCCTGCGGGCCTCCGTCGGACGGGACCTCGAGGTCTTCCCGAGGATCCGGGACTACACGCCGGTGTTTCCCGAGGCGCTCCGCGCGGAGACGGACCTTCGCGCCCGAACGGAGAAGGAGGACGAGCAATGATGCGCACGGCGGGCATTTCCATTCTCGCGGCGGCGCTCGCCGCCATGGGAGCGGGTTGTGGCGGGGAGACAGAGAGCTTCGACGCGCGGCTCGCCGAGGCCGACGCGACATTCCGGGGGCGCGACTACGCCGGGGCCGGCGAGATGTTCGAGTCGATCTCCGAGGACGCGTTCGCGGCGGGCGACACCACCGCGTACGTGCAGGCCTGCGCGATGCGCGCGCGGTCGCACCTTGCCGTCAACAAGAAGGAAGAGGGACGCGAGTGGCTTGCGCTCGCGGCCGATCACGCAGACGCCGCCGACCCGATCGCCTGGACGAGCTACCTCGGAGCGCGGGGCAGGTTCGAGTGGCAGGACGGCGACCTCGAAACCGCGACCGCGACGTTCCGCGGGATGTTCGACTACTGCCAGGAACGGGACATGTGGGAGAAGGCGGTCGACGCCGCCCACATGGTCGCCCTCACGGGACCCGCGGAGGAGCGTTACGACTGGGGTCTCCGCGGTATCGACATGGCGGAGCGCGGGGGGATGGAAGGCTGGCTCGGCCCGCTCTGGAACAACCTCGGGTGGGAGTACCACGACGCCGGCCGCTACGAGGAGTCGCTCGAGGCTCTCGAGAAGGCCCGCGAGTATCACTACAAGGGCGGGAACGACATCCCCAAGCTCATCGCCGACTACTCCGTCGCCCACGTCGAGCGGATGCTCGGCCGGCTCGATGAATCCGAGGCCGGCATGCGCGCCGTCCACGAATGGGCCGAGAGCCTGCACGCCGACGGCGAGGGCGAGGCGATCGAGTGGCTCGGGATGAGCCGCTGGGAGCTGGGCGAGATCGCGCTGGCCCGCGGAGAGCGGGAGACCGCCCTCGAGCTCATGACGGCGGCGCTCGGCGAACTCGAGAGCGCGGGCATGCCGTCGTGGGACCCGGAGGGCTGGAAGAAGAAGAGCGAGACGCTCGCCGGGCTCCGCTAGCCGGTCTCCGCCGCGGGATCGGCGATCACCCCGAGGAAGAGGAGCGCGCCGGTCTCGCCGTCGCGGATGGCGCAGACGAACGGCCGGTCGACGACCATGCGGAACCGGTGCGAAGGCGCGACGGCCGTCAGGGCCATCCCGACGCTCGTGACCGCGGCCGCCTCCGTTCCCTCCTCGTTCACCTCCACGAACGTCTTGTGCAGGACCTCGTCGATGAAGAGAGGGAACTCGCTCATCGCCGAGAAGTCCGCGGCGTCGGCGTCGAACGCGCGGACCATGCCGAGCGCCGTCAGCGCGTCGTTCAGCTTCGCCCCGTAACCGATCGTGAAGCGCGGCAGCACGATCTCACCCTCGCGCTTCCTCTGACCACCGACCCAGCGCTCCCAGTCCTCCTCGTTGAGGCCGCGAACGAAGGCGTCGACCGGCGCGTCGGCCGGCGGAAGGACGACGACCATCGCGAGCCGCCCCTCCCCGTACGGAAGCGAGATCGACTGGATGCCGTCGGCCTCGTAGTAGCGGTAGCGGCCCGACTCCGTCATCATCGGATGCTCGATCACGCTCCCGTCGGCCTTCGTGAAGGGAAGCGGACGGGTCCGCTCCGGGTCGAACGGATCGGACCAGAGGCCCTTGAAGTAGACCGCATTCAGAATGTAGAGCATCGTCTCCGACGGGATACGTTCGACGATGCTCTCGATCTTGCCGCGCGTCTCCTCGGCGACCCACGTGTTGATCGCGTCGACCGCGGACGGGTCGCTGAAATCCGCCTCCTCGAGAGCTGCGGCGTAGCGCTCGGCGTTCGCCTTCACGAACGCCTGCCGAAGCGGGAAGCCGGCCCGGCGCCAGAGCGCGTTCGCGATCGAGAGCTCGACGTCGGCGCCCTCGAGACTCGACCGGAGCGCCGCGTTCGCGCGGTTCAAATCCTCGAGGCTCGCGCCCTCGTCAGCGAGGAGCGCCGCCATCTCATCGAGCGTCTCGCCCGTTGCGCCGTTCGCCGTCATGGAGAGGGCGAGGCACACACTCGTCGGCGAGACGAAGATGTTCCCGCCCGGGTCGCTCTTCGAGAGTTCCGCCAGGAGCCTCATCCCCAGGACGTTCGCCGGCCGGGCCGCGCCGCCCGGGTCGGCCGGAGGCTCCGCGGAGGACGCGGCCTCGCCGGGCTCTCCCCCGCCGCAGGCGCCCGAGGCGAGGAGAAGCGCGGCGGCAGCTGCAGCGATCTTCATTCGGTTCCGTCTCATCTCGACCGTCTCCTTCCTTCGAGAAAGGCGTTTGAAGGCGACGCCCTCCTCGCTAGACTCGTCGTGTCAGGCTACGGTTCCGGCGTCCACGCTTCAAGGAGAAACGATGTCCGAAGGGCACGGCGCGACCCGGCCGGCAAGGAGCGAACACGCGCACCACTGGAACCTCGACGCCGGCGTCACGTTCCTCAATCACGGCTCCTTCGGCGCCTGCCCGGCGCCGGTCCTCGAGGTCCAGGAGTCGTACCGGAGGCGGATGGAGGCGGAACCGGTCCAGTTCCTTCATCGCGACCTCGAGGAGCTGCTCGATGAGGCCCGCGGGCGGCTCGCGGAGTTCGTCGGCGCGGACCCCGAAGATCTCGCCTTCGTTCCGAACGCGACGACCGGTGTCAACGCGGTTCTCCGTTCGCTCCCGTTCGAGCCCGGGGACGAGCTTCTCACGACGAGCCACGAGTACAACGCGTGCAGGAACGTCCTCGAGTTCGTGGCCGGACGATCGGGCGCGAAGGTCGTCGTGGCGGAGATCCCGTTCCCCGTCGCGTCGCCGGACGAGATCGTCTCGGCCGTCCTCGGGCGGGTGACGCCGCGGACCCGTCTCGCGCTCTTCGACCACATCACGAGCCCTACCGGACTCGTGATGCCCGCGGCGCGGCTCGCCGCCGGCCTCTCGGAACGCGGCGTCGACACCCTGATCGACGGCGCGCACGCCCCCGGCATGCTGCCGCTCGATCTCTCCGCGCTCGGCGCGACCTACTACACCGGAAACTGCCACAAGTGGCTCTGCGCTCCCAAGGGAGCCGCCCTCCTCTACGTACGACGCGACCGCCAGCCGCGCATTCGACCGCTCGCCCTGAGCCACGGCGCGAACTCGAGGCGGACCGACCGCTCGCGCTTCCGGCTCGAGTTCTCATGGACGGGGACGTTCGATCCGAGCGCCTGCCTCGCGGTTCCGGCGGCGATCGACTTCCTGGGAACGCTTCTTCCGGGAGGATGGGAGACGCTCAGGGAGCGGAACCGCGCCCTCGCACTCGAGGCGCGCGCGACGATCTCGGAGAGGCTCGGGCTCGACGCGGCGTGTCCGGAGGAGATGGTCGGAGCGCTCGCGAGCCTTCCGCTCGCCCGCGGACCCTATCGATTCCGGACGACGGCGCTCGAGTTCCATCCCCTCGACGACGCGCTCCGGGAGCGGTACGGGATCGAAGTGCCCGTCTTCGCGTGTCCGGACGGCCCAGGTCCTCTCCTCCGCGTCTCGGCTCAGATCTACAACACGCCCGCGGAGTACGCCCTTCTCGCCGCCGCGATGCTCGACCTCGAGAGCGTATGGCGCGAGACGCCGCGCCCGCGGTCGATGCGCGCGACCTAGCCTTCGAGATCGAGCGCGATCTCGCCCGCGTAGAGAAGCCTGCGGTCGCGGCTCTCGAGGAAGTTCCTGACGAGGTAGCCGACGTCGGGCTCGACGGCCTTCTCGAAGACCGTCTTGCCATCGACTCTCACGACGATCTCGCGATCGAATCGAAACATGTCGGGATGAAGGAGAATCCGGAGCGCCCCGACCCTCGAGGTCTCGACGTCGACCGCGTTCGCGGCGAAGGCGGCCAGGGCTCGCGCTGACGGCGCCTCGCGCTTGAAGACGAAGTAGTTGGACGGCTCCGGGATCCGCCCATCGAGCGCCACCTGCCGCCCGTCTCGCACGACCGTGAGCGTGAACGCGTCGCCGCGCTCGACACCTTCCTTCCATCGATCCAGATCGTCGATGTCACCGATCGGCTGCCCGTCGGCGGCGATGATGACGTCGGCCGCGCGGAGCCCCATCCGCGCGGCGGGGTAGTCGCCCTCGACGACCGAGCCGACGAGGATACCCTTCGCCTCGGAGTCCTCCGGATGAAAGCCGACGGTCACGCGCGCGTCGACCAGCGCGACGTTGTGATCGTCGTGCCACGTCGCAGGCTCATCGGCGGTGACACGGTCGATGGCGAGCCACCGGCATCCGCCGAACGCGGACGTGGCGGTCTCCCACGTGATCCGGGTCGGGAACGGGTCCCGAGGATGCCTCTCGATGAAGTCCGCGACCCGCGGCATCTCCTCGTCCGCGTAGGCGAAATCGTGAGCGCCGTCGAGCTCGCGGTAGAAGACGTCCCCGCCCGCCTGCCGTGCCATCTCGATCGTTCGCCGCATCACTCGCGAGGGATAGAGCTGGTCTTCGAACGTCGTGACCGCGTAGACCGGCGTGTTCGCGAGGTTCGACGCGTAGGTCGGAAGCTCGCCGTCGAGACTGCCGACGCCGATGTGCCCGTTCAGGGCCACGAACCCGGCGTAGTCGTTCGGGTCGACCATCGCGTGCAGGAACGCGGCCGACGCGCCGTCGGAGAAACCGATCATCCAGACGCGGTCGTCGTCGACGTTGTACTCGCGCTTCATCGTGCGGACCAGACTCCGGATGTTCGCCATCCCGACCTCGTCCCACCAGGTCGCGCCCTCCTGGCCGAACGGAAAACACGCGAGCCAGCCCCGCTTCCGGGCGATCGCGGCGAACGGGCTCTCCGCAACGTAGCCGAGCGGATCGTCCGCGATCTCGGGCGCCGATACGCCGCCGTGAAGCGCGACGAGGAGCGGCGTCGGCTCGGCGGGGTCGTACTCCGGCGGGACCACGGCGACCCACGGACGCTCCACGGTGTCGACACAGACCGCGCTCCTCAGATGGTCGCCCGCCTCCGCGGGCGGGAACTGGATCCCGCGAAGGGCGCCGGCGACGTCCCGCCACGGCGGCCCCGCTTCGACGAGCTCCTCGAGGAGCGCGTCGCGCGTCGCGCCGTCGGGCGCGGCGAGGATCGCGTCGAGCGTGCCCTGCCAGTCCGCACCCACAGCCGAAGTGGCAAGCGCGGTCGCGATGACGAGCGCGATGGCAAACGTCCGCATGGGTTCCTCCGATCTCGCGGGTGCTAGTGCGAGGCCGCGTCGACGCGGAAGGCGTCCGCGACGTACGCCAGGTTCCTCACAAGCCGCCTGTTCCAGAAGTGACTATCCTCCGACTCAGGAAGGACGGACCAGTCACTGCTCTTCCGCTCGAGCGCCTCGTGGAGCATCCATCGATGCTCGAAGGTCTGCCAGGCCAGGGCCTTCACGGCCTCGATCTGCCTGGGAGTGAGCAGGGTCGGATCGAGCGCCTCGATCCCGGCGGGGTCGATCTCGAATCGCTCGACCCGCCCGTACTCGAAGACCGCGCGGGCCTCGTCGGCATCGAGCGTCTCGATCCCGTCGAGGGCCGACCGGAGGGATCGCGCGCTCGGATAGCGCGATCCACGAAGCTCCTCGAGGGCCACCTCGGCGACGCCCTCCTCGGCCAGTCGCTCGAGAACCGGCTCGCTCAGCGCGTACGGCACCGGACGGTGGACCGTGAGTCCGAAGACGTTCTGGAGGAAGAAGAGCCCCAAGAACGCGACGACGCCGGCGACGGCCGGCGTCGCGACCCACCCCGCGCCGATCCGCCCGAGGAGACCGATCCTCATGTTCTTGCCGCCCTTGACCAAGGCGATCCCGATGACGGCGCCGATGACGGCCTGGGAGCTTGAGACCGGAACGAGCGGGATCGGCGGCAGACCGCGCGCGACGAGCCAGCTCTGGAGGCTCTCCGACGCGAAGACAAAGAGCACGATCGACTCCGCGAGGACGACGATGAGCGCAGCGACCGGGCTCAACTTGAAGAGCCCCCTGCCGACGGTCATCATCACGCGCTTCGAGTAGGTGTACATGCCCGCCGCGATCGCGAGGCCTCCGACCAGGAAGAGCTGCTGCGATGTCGAGACGTGAATGACGCCGAAGAGACGCACGGACGTCTCGGGGAAGGCGGGCACGAAGACGCCCATGACGTTCGCCACGTTGTTCGCCCCGAGGGCGTACGCCCCGAAGGCGCCGGCGACGAGGAGGCCGAGACGCGTGCCCGCGTCGAGCTCGAGAATGTGAATTCGCGACCTCGCCATCACACCTCGGACGGCAAGGAAGAGCAGGGCCGCGATCGCGGCGGAGAGAACGGGGCAGACGACCCAGGTTGTGACGATCGTGATGAGCGCCGAGACGTCGGTCGCAGACCCCGTGAAGAGGTTCCAGCCGATGATCCCGCCGACGATCGCCTGCGAGACCGACACCGGGAGACCGGCGCGCGTCATCCAGAGGACCGCGAGCGCCGCCGCGAGCGCCACCATGAACGAGCCTCCCAGAGCGTTCACGGCGCCGAGCTTCCCGAGCGTCGCCGCCGGGCCGCCGCCCGAGACAACCGCTCCGATCGCGATGAAGATCCCTCCCGTGATCGCGGCGGCGCGGAAGCGAACCATGCGGGTCGCCACGGCCGTTCCGAAGATGTTCGCCGCGTCGTTGGCGCCGAGTGACCACCCGAGGAAGAGACCGCTCGAGAGAAAGAGAAGGATCATGCCGTCTCCCTAGATCGAGCGCTTGATCGCCGAGATCGTGAGGCGATCGGCGACGTCCTGAGCCATGTCGGCCACCGCGTCGATGTGCGCGACGAAGCTCCCCAGTTGCAGCCGCTCGCAGAGATCGATCTCCATCTCGAAGATCTGTCGCTTGAGCCTCTCCGCGACCTTGTCGGCCTCCCCCTCCCAGAACGTCACCTTGTGAACGCAGTCGGCAACGGTCACGGCGTTCCGCAGGAAGCAGCGCACACCGCTCACCAGTTCGCCGACCGCCCGGGTGCAGTAGTCCGCGAGCTCCACGTACCGCTCACCCAGATCGTCCGGGATCCGGGGCTTCTCCACCGAGAGCTGCATCAGCGCGCTCTTCACGTTGTTGATAACCTCGTCGGTGTGCTCGAGGAGACCGAGGACATCGCCCCGGGACTCCGGAATGAGCGTCTCGGCGTAGAGCTGCCGCTCGACGTCGAGGCGAAGCCGATCGGCCTCCTTCTCGAGGTCGCTGACCTGCTGTCGGCGCGACTCGAACTCCGCATCCCTGCCGTTCAGGTAGTCCCGGACCGCCTCGAGGAAGAGGAGGCTCACGGCGCTCGTATGATCGAGGAACTCGTCGATCTTGGACTCGAGGATCCTCGACTTCGCGAAGAGTGTTCTCATGGGCATCACGTCCCTTCGGAGTCCGCCGCCCGCCGCGACCCGCCTGCCGGGCCGAATCGCGTCCGGGCGGCCGTAGTGCCTCTCATGGCAAGAGGTTAGGTCCCTTCGTCTCAAGCCTATCGGGCGCGTGGGCGTCATTCAAGCGGCCATTTGCGATTTGCGTATATGGCCATATGACCATATATTGGCCCGCGTGAATGCATCGGAGTCCGGAAATCGCCGAGCCCATCGCCGCCGGGCGAGGATCCTCAAGGCCGTGGCCAGCGAGTCCCGCCTTGCCATCCTCGAACGGCTGGGCGAGGGAGCGTGCTGCGTCTGCGATCTCGTCGAGGTCGTCGGGACCGACCAGTCGACCGTCTCAAAGCACCTCGCAGTCCTCCGGGAAGCCGGCATCGTGGAGCGCGAGCGAAGGGGCCAGCACTCGTTCTACCACCTCGTCGCCCCGTGCGTCCTCGGGCTCGTGTCGTGCGCGGACGACGTGATCCGGCGGCGTGGAGGCTGGGAATGAGCGCGCGCGGCGAGATCCGCTCGCTCACGCTCATCGCCGGCATCTTCCTCGTCGTCTACTTCGCGCCGGTCGGGAGCCCGCGCCTCGGAGGAGCTCTCGTCGAGGCCCTCTCGTTCGCCCGCACCTACGCCCGAGAGCACATGCTCTTCGGGCTCCTCCCCGCGTTCTTCATCGCCGGCGCGATCGCGGCGCTCGTCTCGAAGGGCGCCATCATGAAGTACCTCGGCGCCAGGGCGAAACGCAGCATCGCCTACGGCGTTGCGTCGATCTCCGGTTCGGTGCTCGCCGTCTGCAGCTGCACGATCCTCCCGCTCTTCGCGGGCATCTACGCGCGCGGCGCCGGTCTCGGGCCCGCGACGACGTTCCTCTACGCCGGTCCCGCCATCAACGTGCTCGCGATCATCCTCACGGCGAGAGTGCTCGGGGCGCAGATCGGGATCGCCCGGGCGGCCGGCGCCGTCGGATTCAGCATCGTCGTGGGACTCGTCATGCACGTCCTTTTCCGCGGCGAGGAGGTCGCGCGCGCCGAGGCGTCGGTCGCGGAGCCAGAACCGGACGCGCATCGCCCCGTCTCGCAGAGTCTCCTCCTCTTCGCGACGATGATCGCGATCCTCGCGCTCGTCAACTGGGGACAGTCGCCCGGCGCGTCCGGGCTGGGACGGTTCATCTACCGTGCGAAGTGGATCCTCGCGGGCGTCGCCGGCATCGCGCTCGCCGTCCAGGTGAAGCTCTGGTTCCGGCTGAGCGCGGTTCTCATCGGGGCCGCGGTCGCACCGGCCGTCGTTCTCGCGCTCGCCCTCCCGGGGCGGCCCCTCCCCGCCTTCCTTCTCGGGATCGCCGGTCTCGTCTTCGTGACGTGGCGAGGCGGATCGGAGTCGCGGACCTGGCTCGACGAGAGCTGGAGCTTCGCGAAGCGTATCCTCCCGCTCCTCTTCGCCGGAATCCTCATCGTCGGCTTTCTTCTGGGGAGGCCCGGTCACGAGGGGCTCGTGCCCACGGAGTGGATCACGCGGCTCGTGGGCGGGAACTCGCTCCGCTCCACGATCGTCGCTGCGCTCTCCGGCGGGCTCATGTACTTCTGCACACTTACGGAGGTTCCGATCGTCCAGGGACTCATGGGGTCCGGTATGGGAAAGGGGCCGGCGCTCGCCTTTCTCCTGGCGGGGCCAGCGGTCTCGCTGCCCAACGTCCTCATCATGCGGAGCGTCGTCGGAACGAGGAAGACGGTCGTCTACCTCGCGCTCGTCGTCACCATGGCGACCGTCGCCGGCTTCGCGTTCGGCGCCGTCTTCGGGTAGCGCCGGAGCGCGCCGGGCGCCGCGCGGGCGGCCGACTCGCAACCGGGGAGAGCCACGATGAAGATCCAGGTGCTCGGAACAGGGTGCCCCAAGTGCAGGGAGACGCTCGAGCGCGTCGAGCGCGCCGTCAACGACTCCGGCGTCGACGCGACTATCGAGAAGGTCGAGGGGGTCGCCGAAATCATGTCCTTCGGCGTTGTCGCGACGCCGGCGATCGCCATCGACGGCGTCGTCCGGTTCTCCGGCAGGCTGCCGGACCACGAGGAGATCGTCGCGCTCGTCGCCTCGCACGCCGACCCCTCTTCGTGATACCATCGCGCCGTCTGTGACGCGGAGGCGCTCCGCCTTCGAGTGCGGAGGATGACGATGGAAGCGCGAAGCGACGATCTCGGCTGGTTCTCGCTCGGGCGGCAGCCCGAAGAGCCCTTCGGACCGGAAGGCTCCACGCTCGCGGGCCCCGACCTCGAACGCTGGATCGCGGCGTTCCGTCCACTCACGGGCTACCTTCGTCGCCGCGAGGTCGTGCTGGCGCTCTCGGGCGGCGGGATGGCCCTTCCCTGCCACGTCAGCGTCCTTCGTGTCCTCGAACTCCTCTCGATCAGGATCACACGTGTCTACGGCACATCGGCCGGCGCCGTGATCGGCGGGCTCTACGCGGCCGGGCTCGGCGTGCCCGAACTCGAGCGCGCGATGCTCGGCATCGAGTCGCCAGACGAGATCTTCGGGTTCGCCGCTCGCTACCCGACGTTCAGGCTCCTGACGGGCGCCGTGCGCAGGAAGCTCCTCGGTGCGACGCTCGAGGAGTCAGGGATCTACGACGTCCAGACGGTCGAGGGCTACGTCGAGCGCACGCTTCACGCGACCGTCGGGCGTGTGCCCTTCATGAAGGACCTCGAGACACCGTTCACGGCGATCGCCTGCGACATCGGCACGGGCGAACCGGACTCCGGTCATGCGGAGTTCGCGAGGAAGAGCCTCTTCTCGAACGACACGACGCCGAACCTCAAGCTGAGCGACGCCATCGCCGCGTCGATGTCGATCCCCGGCGTCTTCACGCCGAAGAAGATACGGGGCCGGTTCCACATCGACGGTGGTCCCGTCGAACTCGTGCCGATGATGACCGCCCGCGAGGACTGGTTGGCGCGCAGGAACCGCGGGGGCCGGAAGAAGCTCGCGATCATCGCGGTCGACCTGAGCTACGGCGGCGAGACGCTGTCGGCCGAGCGGCTTTCGCACCCGATCGATCTCGCGATGTATTCGAACGATCTCCGTGGGCGCATTCTGAACCAGTACGCGCTGCTTCAGTGCCACCGTCCGAGAAGCGGCTCGTCGGTCATCCTCGTACGACCGAAGACGATCGAAATCGGCCTCTCTGAGGTCGAGAAGATCCCGCGCGCTCTCTTCACGTCGTACGTCGAGACCGTCCGACAGCTCCGGGGCGCGGGGTTCCTCGACACGACGCTCGAGGAGCTGCGTTGCGCCAGGAGACAGCTCTGTCTCTCCAGGAAGGAACGGCGCCGATGGTGGCGCCTCTTCGGGTGAGGCGTGTCAGTCGGTCACAATGAAGTCGCCCACCTCGCAACCGAGGTCGCGGGCGATCACGGGACACTTCGCCTGAAGCACGAAGAAGACCCTGCCGGGCTCGCGCTCGAGGCTCTCGAAGTTCCCCTGCCCCTTCGCGATCACGAGATCCGCGTCACGGAAGCGCTTCACGAACGCCGCCGAGCAGTCGGAGAGTATCGTGCCCGGAGCGTCCGAACCGTTCGCGATGACCTCGATCATCTCAGTGAGCCCCGCGGCCGCAGCGTCCTCGATCGTCGCGTCGTTGAGCACGGGGGCGCCCCGCACGACAAAGGTCACCCGCGAGGGATCGATCTGCTCGAGAAGCAGTCTGTCGAAGACGATCTCGCCGGCGTTGTCGCCCAGGTAGAGGACCCTCCCGGCCTCCTCGAGCTTCGAACGGAGCGCGCCGACCCGCCCGGTGTCGAGCTTCGGTCGCCACGCGGCCTCGATCTCGCGGTCGAGCGCCTCGGGAGGTATGTGGTTGCCGGTCCCGCAGTCGATGATGTTCCCGACGATCGCGAACCTGAGCGCCGCCTCGAACGGGTCGCCGGCGGCTGCCACGTCCCGGGCGAGACGGGGATAGACGGAGAGGGCGGCACGGTTCGAGCGGGACTTCAGCTCGCGGTACGGGTCGGTCACGCCGCTCGCCTCGCGGACGGCGCGGTGGATGACCTGCGCCATCTCGGGCGGCGTACTTCGCATCTCCATTGACCCGGCGGCGCGGGCGACTTCGCGGACGACACGCTCGTGAACGGCTTCATCGGGAGAAGCCATCCGTGCGGCCTCCAGGGCCTGCCTCAGGAAACAGGGAATGCACTCGGCGTAGGTTCTCACGCTCGCCTCCGCCGGCGCCGGGGCGCGCCGGCCCGGTAGCTCAGTGGTCGCAGAGGTTGCCGCCGGTCTCGAGCGTGCCGGCGAGATAGGACTCGACGATCTCCTGCGGGTTCGAGAGCGGCCCCCCGACGACGACGTGGATTCCCCGTTCCTCGAAGAGCGTTCTGGCTCGTCTCCCCATGCCTCCCGCGATCACGACATCGACCCCGCGCTCCGCGAGCCACGCGGGCAGCAGACCCGGCTGGTGCGGTGGGGCGTCGAGCATCAGGGTTCCACCGATTCGCGAGGCCTCGCGCTCGACGTCGAAGACCGTGAACTCCTCGCAGTGGCCGAAGTGCGACGCCAGCTGTCCCCCCGTCGTCGGGATCGCGATGCGGAGGTCTGTCCCCTCCGCGCGGTCCTGCTTCTCTGCCATGGAACTTCCCCCTTCGCCGGCGAGCGGCGCGGCCGCTCTCAAGTTGCCTTCTCTTCCACGTTCTCCACGAGCCGCTCAACGATCTTCGCGAAGGCCTTCGCGCCCGCGGCCTCGCCCGCGAGATAGGCGTCGAGCGTTCCGTCGTCGCCGGCCGGCACCATCGTCGGGTCGATGGGAATCCGCCCGAGGAACGGAACGCCGAGATCGGCGGCCATCTCCTCGCCGCCTCCCGCTCCGAAGATGTCGGTCCTCTCGCCGCACGACGGACAGACGTAGCCGCTCATGTTCTCGACGACGCCGAGCACGGGGAGACTGAGCTGGCTCGAGAAGCTGATCGACTTCCTCACATCGCTGATCGAGAGCGCCTGTGGCGTGGTCACGATGACGGCTCCGTCGGCGCCCGGCACGAGCTGCGCCACGGAGAGCGGCTCGTCGCCCGTTCCGGGCGGCGAGTCGACAACAAGGTAGTCGAGATCACCCCAGTCGACGTCGCGCAGGAACTGCTTGATGACGTTGTACTTCAGGGGCCCGCGCCAGATCACGGGGTCGTCCTCATCCGGCAGGAGGAAACCGATCGACATCACCTTCACGCCCGATCCGCTCTCGACGGGCTCAATCGCGTCCCGCGTGCCGCGAGCGCGGGTGCCGGTCAGGCCAACCAGCCTCGGAATGCTCGGCCCGTGGATGTCGATGTCCAGAAGGCCGACGCGACGGCCGGCCCGGGAGAGACCGATCGCGAGTCCGGCCGCGACGGAGCTCTTCCCCACGCCCCCTTTGCCGGAGAGCACCATGATCTTGTGCGCGATCCGGGACATCCGGTCCAGGAGTCGCTCGGCCTCCTCCGCCTCGCGCCGCTGCCGCTCCTCGGGCGTCTCCGGCGCGCGTCCACCCTGTGCTCCGCGCATGCTCAGCCTACCTCCTCGTCGGCGATCCCGACGCTCTTCGCGACACGATTCCAGACCTCGATGATAGCAGATGCCGCGGGGCCATTCGAATGCTCGACGACGGAGAGGCCCTCGATCTGCGCTCCCGTGACGGTCTCGTCGTACGGGACGCGGCCGGCCGTCATGTGTCCGCGATCCTGGCACCAGGCCTCCACCTCGTCGGTGATCTCCGGATTCAGGTCCCACCTGTTGACACAGACGGCGCAGGGAAGCCCCAGCCCGTCGCAGAGTTCGGCGACCCTTGTCAGGTCGTGGATCCCGGACCGCGTCGGTTCCGTGACCAGGAGCGCGAGGTCGGCGCCGGTCAGGGACGCGATCACGGGGCAGCCGATTCCCGGCGAGCCGTCCACGAGGATGAGGTCGCGCTCCGCCTCCTCGGCGACCGAACGGGCCTGCTCGCGAACGAGCGCGACGAGCTTGCCTGAATTCGACTCGGCGATCCCGAGCCTCGCGTGCACGAGAGGACCGAAGCGCGTCTCGGACACGAACCACTGCCCGTTCACGACGGACCGAAGCTCGATCGCCGAGACCGGACAGACCTGCGCGCAGACGCCGCAGCCCTCGCACGAAAGGGGGTCGACGACCCGGACGGCTCCGGGATCCGTTGCGGCGGAGGCCGTGAGGATCGCCTCGAACCTGCAGGCCTCCTCGCACTTCCCGCAGCCGGTGCAGGCATCGGCATCAACGAACGCGCACTCTCCGCCGCTGAAGTCCTCGGTCCTCCTGACGGCCGGAGAGAGAAGGAGGTGCAGATCCGGCGCGTCGACATCGCAGTCGGCCACGACGGCGTCGCCGGCGAGCGCCGCGAAACAGCCAACGAAGCTCGTCTTGCCCGTTCCACCCTTCCCGCTCGCCACCACGATCTCTTTCATCGGCGCGCCTCCTCGGGAACGAGCTTCGCCGCCAGGGACTCCATGATCGCGCTCACGTCGGGGATCTCGGCCGCCGGGATCGCGCCGCGGGCGTACGCCTCGGCGATCGCACGGTCGTTCGGGATCTCGGCGAGAACCTCGATGCCCTCGTCGCGGCAGTAGTCGCGCACCCGCCCGTCGCCGAGGCCGCTCTTGTTGATGACGACGTCGAGCGGGAGCTTCATCTCGCGAACACCGCCGACGGCCAGCGTGAGGTCGCTCATGCCGAACGGCGTCGGCTCCGCGACGAGGAGGACGCGATCGACACCCCGCAGGGTCTCGATCACCGGACACGAGGTTCCGGGCGGCGCGTCGAGGATCGTCACTCCGTCGTCGGGCACCAGGTGCTTGAGCCGACGGATGATCGGGACCGCAAGGGCCGCTCCGACCAAGAGACGCCCTTGCAGGAACCCGACCGCTCCCGAGCGGCCGCGCTCGACGACGCCGACCGGCTGCGGGCTCTCGCCGATCGCGTCCCTCGGACAGACGATCGCGCACCCCCCGCATCCGTGGCAGATGTCCGGGAAGACGAGCACGCGGTCCTTCAGGCACGCGAGCGCGTTGTAGGCGCAGAACTCCGCGCAGCGACCGCAGAGGTCGCAGCGCTCCGCATCAACCACGGGCACCGGCACCGCGACGTCCTCCATCGAGTCGATCGCCGGATCGAGGAAGATGTGCCCGTTCGGCTCCTCGACGTCGCAGTCGACGTAGGTCGTCCTCACCCCGCTCTCGGCGAGGATCCACGCGAGGCCCACGGCCACGCTTGTCTTCCCCGTGCCTCCCTTGCCGCTCGCGACGGCGATCGTCAACGCGTCCCCCTCAGTGGTCCGCGGGGGCCTCACCCGGAGACCCCCGCATGCGCCTTCCGCATGCCGCGCGCGAACGCGCGGCGCAACTCATCGCTCCACACCGACGTCCTAGTCGTCCGACTTCGCCGACAGCTCCTCGATGCGCGTCTGGATCTGCCCGAGCGCGTCCTGCAGGCCCTTCGCTTCGTCCTTCAGATACGCGATCTCGTCCTCGCGCGAGGCCGGCGCGTACGGCACGTACGGCGCCGCGCCCACCGGCGGCGCGTAGGCGGGCGGAGCCCAGCGACCGCCGTAGGCCCCCCGTCTCGCGCGCGCTCCGAAGCCCCACCCGAAGAGGTGGCGTCCGCGACCGCGACCCCAGCCACGGCCCATGCCTCCAACACCGGGGTTCATGTATCCCGGCACGTCATATCCGGCGCAGTATCCAGCGCCGCGTCCCGTCATCGGACCGTATCCATCGGGTCCGGTTCCGTCTCCGCGTGGCATTGCCCCGCTCCTTTCACTTCCGTTCGCGGTCGTCCGCCCGGGCCCATCCCGGGCGGCCGTCCTACGCCCAGTGACCCCGGACGTCGGGCCCGTCGACCGCCTTCAGTTCACCGCTCTTGTACTGCTCCACCGCCTCGGCGACCGTGCCCGTCGCTCCGGCCACGACCTTGATACCCGCCGCCGACAGGGTCCGGTAGGCGTTCGGCCCGCAGTGTCCGGTGATCACGACGCTCACGCCGCGCTCGGACATGGCCTGTCCCGCCGTCACGCCTGCGCCGGACATCGCGCCCACGCCGGCCGTGTTGTCGATCGCCTCGCTCTCCCCCGTATCGGTGTCGACGACGACGAACCAGAGCGCCCGCCCGAACCGCGGGTCGACCTGGCTCGACATCTCCCCGCCCTGCGATGTCACCGCAACCTTCATGATCTCCTCCGTCCTCGTCCGGCGCCCGGCGTCCGCCCCGCGCCGCCTCTTCCTCTGCCTCCACGGCCCGCGCCCCCCATCCCGCGCCCTCCCCCGTCGCGCAGCCCGCGGCGCCACATCCGCCGACCCGCCCTGCGTCCGCATCCGGGCATCACGAACGACGGATCGACAAGTCCACCGGCCTCGAATGCGGCGAGGACCTCATCCACCTCGCCCGCCACCCACGGGACCAGGTTCACCCCGGCGGCCGAGAGAAGCGACCCGAGCGGCCGCGATACCGCTCCGCAGATGAGCGCGTCGAGCCGGAGCCCCACGATCTCGTCCGCCCGCTCCCTCACCGTGCCCCCAGAGAGCGGCCGCCTCTCCCCCGCACCTCTACCGGGCAGATCCACGACGAGAATCTCCCCGGCCGCGTCAAGGACGGGCGAGACCCTGCCGTTCCACGCTGTGATGCCGACTCTCATACGCCCTCCGGCTATTCCTGAATGCACAGACTGTACCAGACCTGAACGGCGAGACAACAACATCTGTAACTACCTTAGAGATGGAGCATTATGGCCGTACTGAAGGCGCGATCGGATGCGATGCATGCAGGAGAAGGGTTGCGTATACGCAGCTATCGGATGCCCAGTAGTTGCGTCCACGCAGTCCTTCGTGACCTCTTGTCGGCGGAAACTCAGGGGGTCTCTTCGGGCTTCTCGATGCCGAGGCGCTTCAGCTTGCGCCAGAGGGTCGTCTTGTGGATTCCGAGTTCGCGCGCCGTCGCGGCCTGGTTCCAGAGGTTCCTCTCGAGCGTTCTCCTGAGGAACTCCGCCTCCGCCTCGTCGAACGTCGACGGCTCCGCCGCCGCCGCACCGGAATCGGGCGCCGCCAGCGATCTGGGGAGGTGGCGAGGACGGATCTCCGCGGACCGGCACATGACGAACGCGTGCTCGATGATGTTCTCGAGCTCCCGGACGTTCCCCGGATAGTCGTACCGCATGAGGGTGCGCATCGCGTCGCGGGAGACTCCGCGGATACTCCGGTGCCGAAGCCTGTTGAAGCGAGCGATGAAGTGCTCGACGAGAAGAGGAACGTCCCCCTTCCGCTCCCGCAGTGGCGGCAGCTCGATCGAGATCACGTTGATCCGGTAGAAGAGATCCTGCCTGAAGCCCCCGCGCTCGACCAGCTCAACGAGCGAGCGGTTCGTCGCGGCGACGACGCGCGCGTCTGCCTGGAGCGTCTCGGACGAACCGAGCGGTTCGAAGCTGCCGTCCTCGAGCACGCGCAAGAGCTTCGCCTGGAGCGCCGGTGAGACGTCGCCGATCTCGTCGAGGAAGATCGTGCCTCCGCGGGCGAGTTCGAAGCGACCGTGCCGGTCGGTCTTCGCGTCGGTGAAGGCCCCGGCCCGGTGCCCGAAGAGCTCGGACTCGAGGAGTGTGTCGGGCAGAGCTCCGCAGTTCACGATGACCAGAGGGCCCGCGCGCCGGGGACTCAGATTGTGGATCGCCCTCGCCAGAAGCTCCTTTCCGGTGCCGCTCTCGCCCTCGATGAGAACCGTCGCCTCGCTCTCGGCGACGTCGGGGAGGATTCGGAAGATCTCCTGCATGACGTGGCTCTTGCTGATCATGTCCTCAAAGGTGTACCGGCTCTCGAGCTCCTTCCTGAGCTCCTCCTCGACGCTCATGTCACGGAAGGTCTCGACGCCACCGACCACGTCTCCGGTCTCGTTCCGGAGGAGCGCCGTCGACACGCTGATCGGGATCCTCGTCCCGTCGCTCCGAACGATGAAGACCGCGCGGTCGCGGACCGGGCGACCGGTCTTCATCGTCTCGCGGAGAGCGCAGGCCGACTCGCAGATGTTCGCGCGGAAGACCTCGCAGCACGGCCGGCCGAGCGCCTCCTCACGGGGCACGCCCGTGATCGCTTCGGCCGCGCGGTTGAAGGACCTGATGCGCCACTGGCCGTCGACCGTGAAGACGCCGTCGGCGATGCTGTCGAGGATCACCGACTCCTCGCCCGCACCCCCCTGCTCCGCGTGGCCGGCTCCGCCACCCGCCCCCGTCCTCGCGGCCGCGGCGTTCGTGGTCCTCTCTGCGTCCCGGCTCTTCGCCACCGTCACCCCCGGGCTCCGTCGTCGCACGTAGTTGCAGATACGCAACCCTCAGCCACCATACACCGCGCCCGACGCCCGGTCAAGCGGCTGCGGCAAGGGGGTCTCGAAGGGATTCGTTGTTGACAGCCTGAGGGGCCCGTGCTACTCCGGGGCCGAGTGTTCTTCCCGGCGCCGGGCGGCGGCGGGACCTTGAACAGCGCGCCTTCAGCGGGGCGCCCACGGGGGAGGCTATCATGCGGCCTTGCAATGCCCGCTTTCTGCGTGCGCTCGCCGCGATCGTGGTTGCGTGCTTCCTGGCGCTGCCGATCGTGGCCGGCGGTCAGCAGTACCACCTCGAGCTCATGCCCGGTCCTCCGGGCGAACGCGACCCGATTCCGGCGGACGGCTCCACGTGGCACGAACTCCATCCGACGTTCTGCACGGACCGCGTCCAGACCGGGTATGAGGACAACGGCGACGGGATCATCAGTGAGTGCGACTACATCTGGCTGGACGATGTCAGGTTCCACATCGACTGGGTCGGCCCAACCTACCACATGGTCGACATCGGCGGCGAACCGCCGATTCCGGAGGGCGCGGCGGAGCCCGAGGACCCGCTCCCGGGTGAGGATCCCACCGGGGAGCCCTGGCACTGGGTCTACCCGCCCGAGATCTTCTGTAACGTCGAGAACGTCGAGGGCTGGGAAGACAACGGCGACGGCATCCTGAACCCCTGCGACGTCGTCACGATCGGCGGCAGGGAGTGGCACATCGTCGAGGTGAACCTCAACATCGAGGGCCACCCGGAGGACAGCCCCGTCCAGCAGAGCACCTGGAGCAAGGTGAAGGCCTTCTTCAAGAACGTGTTCTAGCGGGAGACCCCGCAATACACATGCGGTGCAGTCTAGCAAGGGTGCCTGTCACACCCTCGGTCCGCAGAAGAGCTCCATCCCGCGGGCGCGCGGCCCAGATCGAGCGGCGTTCGGGGCATCAAGGCGAGGCGGTTCGGTTCTTGCATCTGCAAACCCCGTCTCGGACACTGCTCCGCAAATGATTGACTGTTAGTAAGGATTGTGGTATCATCCTGATGTCTCAGCCGGGCCCGGTCGTTCAGGGCGTCGAAGAGTGCACGCCATGAGGACCGAGCACGATATCCGCGGAGCCCAGCAAGGAGGGCAAGATGAGGATTTGCAGGCTGAGTGTCATCGCGCTCGCGCTCGTCGGACTGCTCGTGGTCCCGGCGGCCGCGCAGCTGCACCTCGAGTACGTCGGAACGGGGCCGAGGGATCCGATCCCGCCTGACGGCTCCCAGTGGCACGGCATCGCCCCGATCTTCTGCGACATGTACGAGCAGGTCGGCTACGAGGACAACGGTGACGGCGACGTGAGCATCTGCGACGTCATCATCCTCGTGCCTGACGTGGGCGGCGAGCCGAAGCGCTACCACATCGACTGGGCCGGCCCGACCTACCACCTGGTCGCGACGGGCTTCCCCGAGACGCCTCCCTACAACGACGGCGCCGCAGAGCCTGAGGACCCGGGGCCCTACGAGGACGACCCGACGGGCGACATGTGGCACTGGATCTACCCGCCCGAGGTCTTCTGCACGGTGGAGCCGGTCGAAGGCTGGGAGGACGGCGGAACGAGCGGCGAGCCCAACGGCATCCTCGACGCCTGTGACAACGTGTTCATCGGTGGCTTCTGGTGGCACATCGAGGCCGTCGAGCTGAACATCGAGGTGACCGAGGAGCCGAGCCCCGTCGAGCCTACGACGTGGAGCAAGGTCAAGTCGTTCTTCAAGCAGATTTTCTAGTCCGGCAGTCCGTGCTGAACTGACTGGCTTGGCTGAACGCAGGACCCCGCCCGGCTTCGCAGCCGGGCGGGGTCTTTGTGTCTCCATCGTCTGGTCGTCGGCTCTCCGGGAGGGCCCGCCCTTCAGCCGGCCGTCGTCTTCCCGCCCACCATGCGCCACTCCGTGAGCCCGCCGAAGAAGCGCTCGATCCGAAGGAAGCCGGCCCGCGCGGCGAGCGTCGAGGTGTACCGGCTCCGGATGCAGTTCTCGCCGTAGCAGTAGGTAACGATCGGCGTCGTCGCCCGATCGACCTTCGGCCAGTGCTTCTCGAGGACCGCGTCGAGCGAGTCCGCGAAGACGCTCGATGCGAGATTGACGGCGCCCGGGATGTGTCCTCGAGTCCCCTTGTAACCCGAGATGTGCCGGACATCGAGGAAGATGAAGCTCCCGGGAGGCGCGTTCGGCCTGAGCCACCGGCGCTCGCGCGCGAGCCGCTCCTTGAGCTCCTCGCCGTGAACGATCCGGACGACAGGCGTCGTCCCTTCGGCGGACCACTCGGCGAAGCCGCCGGCGTAGTAGCGGACGGTGTCGACGCCGGCGCGGCGCATGAGGAAGTAGCCGAGCGCGCCGACGCGCGAGGAGCCGTCGTCGTAGACGATGAACTCAGACGAGAGATCGACGTAGGTGCCCGTCCTGGGACCGAGCGCGGAGAGCGCCTTCCTCGACTCCTCGGGCGGCATGAGCCCGCCGTCAGGAGCGAAGAGCTTCCGGAAGTCGTACGGAAGCGCGTGGGGCACGTGGCCGGTCCGCTCCACGGGCTCGCCGTCCACTGTGGCCGGCAGCCCCTCCCAGCCATCACGACCCCGGGCATCGACGACCTCGACACCCTTCCTGCCGTAGCGGTCGGCGACGTACGCCAGCGTCGCGACCCGGTCCGGGCGCGGCGTCGTCCGCCACTCCGTCGGCTCGCGCGTCGCCGGCTCCGTCGAAAGCTCGCCGCCGGCCTCGGCGTAGGCGCGCATGCCTCCCTCGAGCACGAGCGCGCGCTCGGCCCCGGCGGCCTCGAGGAGCCAGAAGAGCATCCCGGCCTCCGGTGACCACGCAGAGTCGCCGCAGCAGACGATACGCTCCCGACCCGAGAGTCCGAGACGGCCGAACGCCTCTCCCGCCGACGCCGGGTCGTCGACGACGCCCGGCGGAATCGAGATCGCGCGCGGCACGTGGCCCGCGCTGTATGCCGCCTCGTCCCTGGCGTCGACGACGGCGACGCCGCGCGCGCCGGCGTGCGAGACGAGCCACTCTGCCGTCACGCCGACCTCTGGATATGTGACCTCTCCGAGGTCCTTCCTCGTCCACGGCCACGCCGCGCGGCTTGCGGGCGCGCTCGCAAGAGAGAGCGCGGCCACGGCGGCGAGCGCGAGAGTCAGGGTTCCGAGCCTCGCGGCGTTACTCCTCATGCTTCTTCCGATCCTCGCGCTCCTTCCGAACGGCGATCGCCACGCACCACGTGAACCCTCCGTAGAGGACGATGGCGACCGCGATGCTCGTGATCCACGCAGAGACCGACATCACTCGTCCTCCTTCCGGTCGACCCAGGGAATCGCCGTGATGAGCGCCGCCACGATGATGATCGTCGCCACAACGCCCCATCCGCCGGCGAGGAGCGCCCACGTCGGATACCCTTCGTACGGGGTCGCGATCTCCTGGATGATGTTCGTCACGAGAGCCCATCCGAGCGCGAGCGGTGTGATCCACTTCACGAACAGGTCCCACCACCAGCCGATCCGGAAGTCAGAGACCTCGTTGATGTAGTCCTTGAGCTTCTTCGTGCCGTAGAACCACCCGATCGCGATGCACTCGAGGAGGCCGATCACAACAAGTCCGTAGTTGTTCATCCAGTGGTCCACGATGTCGAGCCAGTAGAGGCCGGCTCCGGTCGTGAAGATGAGCCCCACGAGGAAACCGAACGCGCAGAAGCCGGCGGCCGCCGCGTTCTGCGAGACGCGCCACTTGTCGCGGAGGCCGGCGACGACGCCCTCAACGATCGAGAACGCGGAGTCGATCCCGAGCGTCAGGAGCGTGATGAAGAACGCCGCGGCTATGAACGGCGCCGCCGGCATCAGGCTGATCGCCGTCGGATAGACGACGAACGCGAGGCCCGGCCCGCCCTCAACGACCTCGCCGATCGGCACGCCCTGGGCCTGCGCCAGGTATCCGAGAACGCTGAAGACGGCGAACCCCGCGAAGAACGCGAACCCGGCATCGGCGAAGCTTGTGATGAAGGCATTGTTGGAGATGTCGGAGCGTTTCGGAAGATAGCTGGCGTAGGCCGTGAGGATTCCGAACCCGAGGCTCAGCGAGAAGAAGACCTGCGCGTAGGCCTGGAGCCACGTCTGGCCGGAGAGGAGCGCCGAGAAGTCGGGGGTGAGATACCACCGGAGCCCCTCGAGCGATCCGGGAAGGCTGAGCCCCCGGATGAGGATGAGCACCATCAGGATGGCCGGGAGCGGCACCGTAATCATCACGACCTTCCCGACGCGGAGGACGCCCTTCTTGATGATCCAGTAGATCGTGAGCCAGGTGAGCGCGAGCCCGACGAGGACCGGCCACGAGAGCCCGCCCAGGGCCTCCGGACCCTCGGTGCGACACAGGACATGCGCGAAGAACGAAGACGCGGCCTCCTGCCCGCCGCACCAGGGCTGGCTGAACGAGAAGACGAGGTAGTCCCAGCACCACGCCATGATCACGGCGTAGTAGAACGAGATCGTCGCGCCGACACCGAGCGCCCACCAGCCGATCATCTCGAACTGCGGGCCGACCTCGCGAAGCGAGCCGGGCGACGACTTCTGAAAGCGCTGCCCCAGCGCGTACTCGAGAATCATGAGCGGCACGCCCGCGGTCATGAGTGCAACGATGTACGGAATCAGGAACGCACCGCCGCCGTTCTCGTAGGCCACCATCGGGAAGCGCCAGAGGTTCCCGAGCCCGATCGCGCTCCCGATCGCGGCCATGATGAACGCCGGTCGGCTCGCCCAGCGGTCACGATGCGCCATGTGCTCCCTCCAGGTCTCTCTGCGTCGAAGCGATCAACGCGCACTCCTGATCAAGACTCCTTATATGGCCAGCGAACTGCCTCGTCAAGGGCATTCACCCCGCGACGGGATTTCGGCCTATGGCCGCGCCGCACTCATCGGGTACCCTGATAGACGGGAGACGTCGTCCGCACGTGAGACCCTCGCGCCCGGAGACACGATGGACAGAAGCTTCGTCACGCCGCCCGACCGCGAACGCAACGCCTTCTTCGCATCCCTCGTCGAACGCGCCACCGACACCGTCGTCACGGCGCTCGGGCCGGACGAGATCGAGGCTCTGCTCCTCATCGGCGCGCCGGCCCGCGGCGACGCGACCGTGGCGAAGACGGACGACGGGTGGGCGAGCCTGAGCGACGTCGATCTCGTCTGCCTGACCTCCCCGACGGCCGACGAACGGGCGCTTTCGGCGCGCCTCGGTCCGGCCCTGGCCGAGCTGAACGGGAAGCTGGCCGGCATTTCGCCCGGGGTCGACGTCGGCTTCAAGACGCACGCCGATCTCGCCTCGCCCGCGCCGTACATCTCGAACTACGAGTGCCTTCTCTCTCCGCTCGTCGTCTGGGGAAACGAGAGAGCCATCGAGGGCGTCGCGCCGCCCGATATCCGGTCGATCCCGCCCGCGGAGAGCCTCCGCCTCGCGCACAACAGGATCGTCGAGACGCTCCTTGCCAGACGGGATCTCGAGGCGGCCGCGAGCGAGCGCTCCACGGCGCTCCGGGTTCTCTACAGGATCGCGAAGCTCGCCCTCGACGGCGCGACCGCGCTCCTCTATCTCGCGCGGAAGGTCCCGCCGACCTACGCCGCGCGAGTCGAGGCATTCGAACGGGAGATGGGCGGGAGACGGACGGAGCCCGCGCTCGAATCGTTCCGCCCCGACCTCGCCGCCTGGGCCGCCTTCAAGTCGACGGCGGATCCGGAGGCGCTGCGGGCGCTTCCGGAGCTCTCGGACGCCGCGCCCGAGACAGCCGCGCGGCGCGTCTGGCTCCGCTACGCCGGATACGCCGAGTCCATCTGGAGGCTGACGCTCGGCGCGACCGTCGACGCAGACTTGCGCGGAAGCGAGATGAGTCTCGTCGCCGCCCAGTACCGGCGCCTCGAGAGCCCCGCGAAGCGGGCGGGTCGCGCGTTCAGGATCGTCCGGGGAGGCGCCGCTCCGTCGGGGCTCTTCTCTCCCTGGAGGGTGCTGGCCGGCGCGCCCCTGGCGTCGCCGATGAACCTCGCGTACCTCACCGGCGTCATCATCTACGCCGGGCACCGGGACGGCGCGCCGCGCGAGTGGATCGACCGGGAGATCCGCACGCGCTGCCCGTTCCGCCTGCCGCCCGGGTTCGGCGAGCTTCCGGAAGAGCGGAGGCTCGACGTCATCGTCGACCGCCTCGCGCTCTTCCACGAGACGATGCTCCTCGGACGAAAGGCCGGGATGACGACATGACCGATGATCGACTCGTGCTCGCGTTCTTCGTCGACGCCCTCGGCTGGGAGCTGGTCCGGCGGCACGGTGGCTTCGAGGAGGTCGCGCCTCATCGGTACCGCCAGCGCACCGTCCTCGGATACAGCTGCGCCGCGCAGCCGACGATCCTCACGGGGAAGATGCCCTCCGAGCACGGCCACTGGGGCATGTATTACAGGACCGGGCGATCCGAGCTCGCGCCACTGCGACCGCTCCGGTTTGTCCCTCCCGCCGTCGCGAACCACCGCCGCTTCCGCTCGCGCGTCATGCGCCATCACCGCCGGCGGAGCGGCTTCACCGGCTACTACCATCTCTACCGGATCCCGTTCGATCTCTTCGGCCGGTTCGATCTTTGCGAGAAGAGGGACATCTACGCGCCCGGCGCCTTCGAGAACGGCACCGAGTCGATCTTCGACCTCCTCGACGCCCGCGGCACTCGCTACCGCCGCTGGACGTGGCAGTCGGGGCTGGACGAGAGCTTCGCCGAGCTTGAGCGTGAGATCGAATCCGACTCCCTCGGGTTCGCCATGCTCTACACGCCGTATATCGACGGGTTCCTCCACGCGCACGTCGGAGACCACGAGGCCGAGCGGCGGGCGATCGAGGCGGTCGACGCGAAGGTGCGGCGGGTCGTCGACGCGGCCCGCGCGCGCCGTCGAGATGTCCGCGTGCTCATCTTCTCCGATCACGGAATGGCCCCGACGAACGGGAGCGCGGACGTCATGCGGCGTATCGAGGGGCTCGGTCTCCGCCGCTTCCGGGACTACATCGCGTTCTACGACTCGACGATGGCGCGCTTCTGGTTCGAGACCGACGTCGCGCGCGCCAGGATCGTCGAGGCGCTCGAGGAGGAGGCGTCGGGGGAAATCCTCTCCGACGATGATCTCCGGAGCGAGGGCGTCTTCTTCGAGGACCGGCGCTTCGGCGAGCTCGTCTTCCTGATGCAGCCCGGCCGGCTGATCGTCCCGAGCTACATGGGCAAGACGGCCCCGGCGGGGATGCACGGTTACTCGCCCGATCACGCGGACTCGTACGCCGTGATCATGTCGAACGTCGAACTCGATCCCGAGCCGCAGCACATCCGCGACACGTACGGCGCCATGGTGCGGTCCATCGGGGCGGCCTAGGAGAGCGACGGCGCCGATCCGGCGACCGAATCGGTGGAGAGATCGTGGAGACGAAGAGCGCCCCGAACGAGCATTCGCAGGAGATCACCGACAGGAATCTCCTGATCGTCGCCAGGGAGGCGAGCGGGTTCATCACGATCCGCTTCGTCGGAACGCTCATCGGGCTCGGCTCAAATCTGATCTTCGCGAGGCTCCTCGGTGCCGAGCTTCTCGGTGCCTACGTTCTCGCCTCGACGACAGTGCTCCTCACGTCGCTCCTTGCCTCGTTCGGCCTCGGATACATGCTCGTGCGCTTCGTGCCGATCTCGCTCTCCGAACGCGACGAGAGCGGCGCCGCCGGCATCTTCGCTCTCAGCGCGCGCACGGTCCTCACGACGTCCCTGACCGCGTGCCTTCTCATCCTCGTCCTGAGAGGGTTCATCGCCGACACGGTGTTCTCGGAGCCCCTCCTCCACGCGGTCCTGCCGATCGCGGCGGTCACGGTCGTCCCGCACACGTTCGTCATCCTCTTCGGGCCGACGCTGCGCGCGCTCAAGAGGCTCACGCTCGAGGGCCTCTCGACGGAGATCATCTACAAGGTCGCGTTGATCGGCTGTTTTCTCGCGCTCTTCGCGTTCGGCTTCAGGCTGCGCGGCCTCATGGTCGCGTTCGCGGTCGGGAACGCGGTCACCGCGGCGGCGATGCTTCTCTTCATCAACCGGACGTCGCCGAGACTCCTCCGCGGGCCGCGCGCGATGCCGCGGCCGCGCCGGGAGCTCTTCGTCTTCAGCGGGATGATGTTCTCGGTCGCCGTGATGAACTACATCATGGGGATCACCGATCGCTTCATGCTCGGCATCCTGGGGTCCTCCGGGAACGTCGGCGTCTACAACATCGCGTTTCTCGTCTCGAACATCCTCGCGACCGTCACGATGGCGTTCAACAACATCTTCTCCCCGATCATCTCGGAGCTCTACCACGGCGGGAGGCGCTCGGAACTCCGATCGCTCTTCCAGTCCCTGACGAGAACGATCATCATGATCGTCACCCCCGCGTTCCTCTGGCTCCTCGCGTTCGGTGACGATCTCCTCGGAGTCTTCGGCAAGGAGTTCGCGGCGGGATACCCGTCTCTCGTGGTGCTGGGGCTCGCGGCGCTGCTGAGCTGTGCGGTGGGGTCGGTCAGCATGATCCTGGCGATGACGGGACATCAGAAGTACAACGTCTGGAACACCATCACCGTGACGGTCCTGAACATCGTCCTCAACCTTGTCCTCATTCCGCGCTACGGGATCCTCGGCGCGGCCGTGGCGACCGGGATCTCGCTGACTCTCGTCAACGTCATACGCATGTTCCAGGTTCGCCGCCTCCTCGGCCTCGTGCCCTACACGAAGGCGTACTGGAAGCCGGTCGCGGCAGGGGTTGTCGTGCTCGGACTGGCGCTCTTCCTCAGAGCGCGGACGCCGCCCCTCTCGATCTGGCAGATCGTGCCGCTTCTCGTCGCGTTCTTCGGGGTCTACGCGGGGCTGATCGTCGCGCTCGGGATCGAGCGCGACGATCGCCTCATCATCGGCAGGATCATACTGAAGCTGAGGCCCGCCCGCGGGACGCGGGACGAAGCCCGTTAGCCGAGGAGCTTCTCGTAGTTCTTCCTCGAGAGCGTCTCGATCTCCTCGTGGAGCGACTTCCGTTGCGAGTCCATCGTGACGACAGCGGGGAAGTCCTTTACCTCGATCACCCAGAACGCCTCGGGGACGCCGAACTCGTCGAGCTTCTTCACGTCGAGGACACGGACCACCGACCGCGCGAGCGTCGTCGCGAGGCCGCCGAGCGCGGAGAGATAGACGCAGCCGAACTCGCGGCACGCCTCGAGCGTCTTCGGCCCCATCCCGCCTTTCCCGATCACGCCCCGGACGCCGTACTTCTCGATCACCGGAGCCTCGTACGGCTCCTCGCGGATGCTCGTCGTCGGGCCCGCGGCGACGAAGGCGTACCGGCCGCTCTCGTCCTTCCTGACGACCGGACCGCAGTGGTAGATCATGCTGCCATTGAGGAGGTCGCGGACATCCTCGCCGTCGGTCTCGACGAGGTACTTGTGGCCGGCGTCCCTCGCGGTGACCATGACGCCGGTGATCGAGACCTCGTCACCTGCCTTGAGCTTGCGAATCTCCTCCTCGGAGGCGGGGAGCTTAATCCCAATCATACGTGACCTCCCCCTCTTCGATCGTCATGAACGCCTTTCGGTACGCCCAGCACACGTAGGCAATCGACACGAAGAAGCACGCCGGAAGCCGATGATACTTGGCGGCCTTCACGCCGAGGACCGTCGTCTTGCCGCCGAGGCCCATCGGCCCGATCCCGAGATCGTTCAGCTCGGCGAAGAGGCGCGACTCGAGGTCGGCCAGTTCCCTGTCGGCGTTCGTGTCGCCGAGATCCCTGAGGAGCGCGTGCTTCGCGCAGGCGTACGACGTGTCGCGGTTTCCTCCGATGCCGACGCCGATCACGCCCGGAGCGCAGCCCTTTCCCTGCGCCTTGTAGACCGCGTCGACGACGCACTTCCGCACGCCCTCGATGTCGCGGCCGGCGCCGAGGCCGGCGTCCGGCAGCTTGTACTGCACGCTCACGTTCTCCGACCCGCCGCCCTTGAGGAGGAGCCTGACTCTCATGCCCTTCTCGTCCCTCTCGACGAGGGAGTAGTTCGGGGCGCCGAGACCAAGGTTCGTGCCGGAGTTCTTGCCGGTGACCGGATCGACGGCGTTCGGACGAAGGTAGTACTTCGCGGTCGCCTCGGCGGTCGCGTCATCGGCGGCGCGCCGGATCTCGCTCTGACGGAAGTCGGGGCCGTACTCGACGAAGAAGTAGAGCGCTCCCGTATCCTGGCAGATGGGAGTCGATCCCTCCTTCGCCTGGCGGCAGTTCTCGAGCAGAAGCCCGAGTGTCGACGCGGCCGCCGAGCCGTCCTCCTCGTTCTCCGCGCCTCGCCGGATCGCCGCCTCGACGTCGGGCGGAAGCACCGTCGAGGCCCTCCTCACAAGCTCGAGGAAGTGGGCGGTCAGCCTCTCCTGATCCATCTCTCCCTCCGGGTGAGTGCCTCTCTGTCTTCCGAAACAGCGCAGACGGCGATTATACCGCCCGACCGAGACAGGAGTCAAAGATTGATGAGGAGTCATTCAAGATGCCCCGGCCGGGCTTGACCGGCTGCCCCCGGGTGGTAGAATCCGCCACGTCAGCCGTCGCCAACGAAAGCCCGGAGCCCTCTCCATTGGTGTCCGACCTTCCGCGCGGTCCCGGAGACCGTCCCGCGGACCAGCTGGTCCTGCACGTCCTTCGCGCCCTCTCCGTCGCAGGCGCGCTCTACCTCTTTCTCGTCAGCATCAAGCTTCTGGGAACCGGCTTCGCGATGTTCGGCGGCGGGTTCTCCGAGCGCCTGATCGCCACGACGTCCAACCCGCTCGTCGGCCTTCTCGTCGGAATCCTGGCGACGAGCATCGTGCAGAGCTCGTCGACAACCACGTGTACGGTCGTCGGCTTCGTCGCGGCCGGCGCGCTCTCGATCGAGAACGCGATCCCGATCGTGATGGGCGCCAACATCGGGACGACCGTCACAAGCACGATCGTCTCGATCGGTCACGTCGGAAGGCGCGAGGAGTTCCGCCGGGCGCTCGCCGCCGCGACGGTCCACGACTTCTTCAACGTCATCGCCGTCGCCGTCCTCTTCCCGATCGAGCTCTCGACGGGGTTTCTCCGCAGGAGCGCCACGGCGCTCTCCGACCTCCTCGTCGGCAGCTCCGGTGTCACCTTCGCAAGCCCGGTGAAGTGGGCCGTCTCCCCGGCGGTCCGGGCCATCGTCGGCTTCATGAAGTCGTTCGGTCTCCCGCACGTGGCCGTCTTCGTGGCGCTCCTCGCGTTCGGGCTTCTCGTCTTCTCGCTCTGGGTACTGGTGAGAAGGACCAAGGCGATAGCGATGCGGCGGGCGGAGGTGGTGCTCGACCGGCTCATGGGGCGAAGCGGCGTGGCTGGAATCGCGGTGGGGACGGGAATCACCGCGGTCATCCAGAGCAGCTCAGTCACGACGTCGCTCATGGTCCCGCTTGCGGGAGCGGGCGTCGCGCGGCTCGATCAGATCTTCCCCATCACGCTGGGGGCCAACATCGGGACGACGGTCACGGCGCTCCTCGCGTCGCTGGCCTGCGACTCGAGAGCCCTCACGATCGCGCTCGTTCACTTCCTCTTCAACATCGTGGGAATCCTGCTCATCTATCCGTTCCCGCCGGCGAGGAGGATTCCGATGGTCCTCGCCGAGAGGCTCGCGGCCGTCGCGGCGCGGTCGCGGAGATACGCGGCCCTCTTCATCATCGGTCTCTTCTACGTTGTGCCGGGCCTGCTCATTCTGCTTTCCAGGGCTTTCTAGCCGGGAGGGACGCATGTTCAAGGAACTCATCGAGGCCTTCAGGCGGCAGCCACTCATCGACCAGATGTTCTCCGAGATGGAGGCGATGCTCGACGAGGGCGTGGGGATGTTCCGTTCAGTCTCGGAAGTGCTCTGCGGGAGGCGGGAACTCACGGCCGACGTGCACGACTGCGTCTACGAGACCGACCGGAGGATCAACCATCTGCAACGCAAGATCCGCAAGCAGCTCGTCGAACACCTGATCGTCTCGCCGGGCACCGACGTGCCGATCAGCCTCGTGCTCATGAGCATCACGAAGGACGCCGAGCGTGTGGGCGACATCTGCAAGAACCTCCTCGAGGTCGCGGAGGCGCTCGGCGGCCCGATCGGAGATGACCCGCTCGGCGCGCGTCTGACGGAGCTCCTCTCGGAAATCGAGGACCTCTTTGTCCCGACGGTCGCGGCCTTTCAGGAGTCGGACAAGGAGGTCGGCCGGGAGGCGGTCGAGCGCTCCCGCGCGATCGCCAAGGAGTGCGACCGCGCCATCGACGAGCTCCTCCAAAGCGACCTCCCGTCCAGAACGGCCGTGCTCTACGCGCTCGCGGCGAGGTATCAGAAGAGGGTCGCGCTCCATCTCTCGAACATCGCGACGAGCGTCGTCATGCCGCTCCACAGGCTCGACTACTACGACGAGAAATGGGGAGATCTCACGAAGCGCGAAGAGGGAGAGAACGGCTAGAGCATGTGCTCGGGGAACAGGACGCCGCGGTTCAGGACTCCCGAGGGATCGAGCGCCCGCTTCACCGCGGCCATCTCGCGGAGTCCCTCCTCGCCGTAGAGGATCTTCAGAAACTCATGCTTGAGCTTGCCGATGCCGTGCTCGGCCGAAACGGTCCCGCCGAGCTGGACGCCGGCTCGGGCGAAGCCGAGGGCGATCTCCTCGGCGCGCTCGAGCTCCTCCGCGTCGCGCGGGAGGATGTTCAGATGCAGATGGCTATCTCCGATGTGGCCGAAGATGACGGAGCGGAGCCCGGTCCCCGCAAGACCCGCGCGGTACGTCTCGAACATCCGCGGGAACGCCTCGTGGGGCACCGCGATATCGGTGCTGACCTTGTGAATCTCGGGGCAGTCGGCCTTCGCTCGCGCGATCGTGTTGTTGACCTCCTCCGGCAGGCTGTGCCTCAGGTCCCGGAGCCGGGCGACATCACCAGCCTCCATGCCGCCCCAGGTGTCCTCCATCGATGAACCGTGCTCCGAGAGGAGCGACTCCCACCCCTCGTAGGCCGCGAGGAGCTCGTCTTCGTCCCCGTAGCCCTGCTCGAAGATGACGCCCGCGCGCGCGGCCTCGGGAAGCGCCGGAATCCCGGACGAGGCTCCCTGCTCCTCCTTCCGTTCGCGAAGGAAGTCGAAGCTCGTCGAGTCGAAGAACTCGAGCGCCATCGGCCGGACGTCCGCGGGAGCGTTCTCCCCGGGAAGGTCGCCGCGCGCCCTGCGCACGAACGCGATCGCGTCGTCCTCGCTCCCGAAGAACGCGAGAGCCGAGAGGATTCCCTCGGGGCGCCTCGAGAGCGCCACCTCGATCTCCGTCACGACGCCGAGCGTGCCCTCCGAGCCGATGAGGAGATCGACGAGATCCATTCCTGGCGCAGCGTAGTAGCCCGCGGCGTTCTTCACGTCCGGCATCTCGTAGCGGGGCACCGGCACCCGGACGATGCCGCCTTGCGCGGTCTCGATCTCGAAGGCACCGCCGGACGCGGTGACCTCCCCGCGAGTGACCGCGAGCACCTCCCCCGACGCGAGGCAGACCCTGAGGCCGAGGACGTGCCGGCGGGTCGCGCCGTAGAGGCAGCTCCTCGCCCCCGATGCGTTCGTCGCGACGGTGGCGCCGAGATGCGCCGTCTCCTCGGTGGGATCCGGTGGGTAGAACCAGCCGTCCTCGCCGGACGCGAACGCCTCGATCGCCTCGGCCTCGTCCCGGGTCAGGTCGGCGGGGTCGACGCCGAGATCGCGCCGCGCCAGACGGTGCGCCAGGTCCGCGATCGAGATCCCGGGCTCGGCGCGAAGCGCGTAGCCGCCCTCGGGAAGCCTCCGGAGACCGAGGATGCGGTCCATTCCGGCGAGCGAGAGGAGCGTGCCGCGCCTCGGCACGGCGCCACCCACGATGCCGGTCCTCCCGGCCGAGACGGTCACCTGCCGCCCGGAGGACGACGCCTCCTGGAGCACGGCGGCCACGCCCGCCTCGTCCGAGGCGAACGCGAGACGGTCGCTCGAGGCGGACCCGAAGCGGGACTCGTCCATGAGATAGTCGGCGTACGACTCGAGGATCCGCTCCTCGGAGTCGATGATCCGCAGCCCGCCGCCGCGGGCCGGTCTCGGGGGTACGGTCGAGCCGCGCGACGCCATCCGGCCTAGCTCCTCGGCTCGAGCTCGAGCCCGCGGGGGTACTTCGTGAGGTTCTCGATCGTCCCGTCCTCGTGCACGCAGTAGACGTCCTCGATCCTCATGCCCCACCCCTTGTCCGGGTAGTAGATACCCGGCTCGACCGTGAAGACGGAGCCCGGCGCCAGGACGTCCTCGTTCCCCGGCGCGTCTGTCAGGGTGGGCTTCTCGTGAATCGCCAGCCCGACACCGTGGCCGAGGCTGTGGACGTACCCGTTCCGGACCCGGGGGTTCGTTCGCGGTGTCTCGTGCCCGTGCGCCTCCATGAAGTCGCAGGTCATCGTCTGGTAGACGGAGGCGCTCTCGCCGGCCTTGAGGGCCGCCGTGAGCGTGTCGTGGCACTCCTCCAACTCGGCGTAGGCCTTCCGGATCTCCTCCGGCGCTTCGCCGACGACGAACGTGCGCGTCATGTCGAAGAAGTAGCCGCCCCCGTCCTCCTGAGGGAAGATGTCGAAGACGATCGTCTTGCCCGTCTCGATCGGGTCGGTGTCCCGGCCACGGCTGTGCGGGATGCCGGCGTCCCGGCCTATCGCGAAGATCGTGTCGACCTCCTCGATCAGGCGACGCCTCGCCATCCCGAGCTTGATCTCGGTCTTGCAGTCCGCGACCGTGAGAGGCGTCCCGTCGTCCTTCACGAGCGTCCCGCCCTCGACCCGGTGAGACGCCAGGAACTCCGCGACATGCGAGACGATCTCGCAGGTCTTCCTGCCGGCCTCCCGGATGCGCTCGATCTCCTCCGGCCCCTTCGTCATGCGGGCCGTCAGGAAGATGTTGTCGGAAAACTCGCCGGCAATCTCGACGCCGGGGAGTGCGTCCTCGAGCGCCGCGAGAAACGCCCGATACGCCCCGACCTCGACGAGGCCGTAGAAGGCGACCCGCCCCTTCACGCCGAACTCCTCGAAGATCGCCCGGTAGTACCCGACCTGCGCCTTCAGTCGGTCGCCGCCTGCCTCCTTGAGGATCTTCATGTAGTCGTACTTCGCCATGTCGACGACGGTGAGCCCGCTCGCCTCCGCCTCTTCCCGCTCCATCGAGCCGCAGAGGAGGATGGCGTCCTCGCCTCTCTTCTTGACGACGATGGCGTGCGAGAGGGCGGCCCCGTTGACCACATAGTACATGGTGGGGTTTCCCTTGATCGCGCCGACGACGATGGCCGCGTCGATCCCTCGCTCTCCCATCAGGCGGTCAATATCGCGCTTCACGTGGCTCCTCCTTGCGAGCGGGCCCCGCGGGACCCTCACCCGCCTGTCTCTCTGCGTTCGCGCCGCCGGATGCACGCCTTCCGACGGCAGGTTGTCATGCTTGCTGCGGAAATGCGTCGGCTCTGATCTCGGCGGCGAGCGCCTCCACCCTCTCCTCCAGCTCGGGCGTGAGGGACTCTCCGAAGCTCGCCGCGTCCCCGATCTGCACCGCGTAGACCGTCACCTCGGAAGGCACGGCGAGATGCGCCTTCCGGCCGAACTCCATGACAGTCGCGAGATCCATGCGGTGCGGGAACCCGGCGTGGATCGCGGGTCCGAGATCGGCGAGTTCGAGGCGGCGCAACGAGCCGATCTCGCCGCCGAAACGCGCGGCGTCGATCACGACGAGGCGATCGTAGCCGAGGGCCTCTTCGAGCAGCGTGAAGCCGCCCTCCTCGTTCTCGGCGAAGACCACGTCGTCGCGGCCGGCCAGCATGTCGCGCAGCTTCCGCGCCAGAACGAGACCGACGGCATCGTCCGTCAGGATGGAGCTGCCGACGCCGATGACGATCGTTCGGGCCACCTCTCCCCTTCCGGGACGAAGGTCCCGTGACGCGAAGACACCCCGGCCTCGAAGCGGGACGCCGGGGTGTCGCTCGTCGGCCGCTCGGGCCTCTAGCCGTTCACGAACTGCGACAGCCTCTCCACGAGCGTCCCGTCGGGCCGCTTCACCTCGACGACGAGCGGCATCTGGCCCGGCAGCGAGTGCGTTGCGCAGGCGAAGCACGGATCGTAGGCCCTGAAGGCCATCTCGACCATGTTGAGCAGGCCGTCCGTGACCTCTCCGTTCTTGATGAGCCCGCGCGCCGCCCGCTCAATCGACATGGAGATGGCCGGAGCGTTGTTGACGGTCGCGACGATGAGGTTCGCCTGCTCGATCACACCGCGATCGTCGGTCTTGTAGTGATGGATGAGCGTGCCGCGGGGCGCCTCCACGACGCCGACACCCTCGTCGGGCGTCTCTGTCGGGAGCGTCCGGATCTCGTCGCCCGTGATGTCGGGATCGGCAAGCAGCTCGACCATCCGCTCGCCCGCGAAGAGGAGTTCGACGAGCCTCGCCCAGTGATAGGCGAGCGTGTTGTGCGCCGGCTTTCCGCCCAGGACGTCGTACATCCTTTCGTAGGCCTCCTGCGCCGCCGGAGACGCCATGCCGTCGGATGCGTTGAGCCGCGCAAGCGGAGCGACCCTGAAGACACCGCTCTTCTCGCCGTCGACGAAGCCCTTCCAGCCGACGCCCTTGAGATACGGGAACTTGACGTAGCTCCAGGGCTCGACGTGCTCCGCGATCTCGTTGAGATAGTCGCGACCGTCGAACGTCGCGAACTCCTCGCCGGTCGGGCTCACGACCCGGAGCTTCCCGTCGTAGAAGTTGACCTTGTTGTTCTCGTCGACGAGACCCATGTAGTACGTCTCGTGTCGATAGATGTCGCCGACGATGAGATCGACGTAGTCCCGATTGGCCAGGACGACGTCGTCGAAGAGCTTCAGGCTGAACTTCGCGAACTCCACGGCGTCGCGCGCCGTCTTCGTGAACTCCTCGTGGTTCTCCTTCGTGAGGCCGCGGGAGACGCCTCCCGGGAGACCGCAGACCGGGTGGATCACGCGGCCGCCGAGCGTCGTGATGATGTTGCGGACGCGCTTCCTCGTCTCGATCACCTGGCCGCCGATCTCGAGGCCGACCTTCGCGACGACCCCGAGGATGTTCCGCTCCGCCGCCGGCGCCTGCGGACCGACGACGAAGTCGGGTCCGCCGAGGAAGTAGAAGTGGAGCGCGTGGTCCTCGAAGACGAACGCATTGTAGATGAGCCGCCGGATGAGTTCGGCTGTCCTGGGCGGCCTGACCTTGTAGAGGTCGTCGAGCGCCTTCGTGGCCGCCATGTGATGCGCCGTCGGGCAGACGCCGCAGATCTTCGGGGTGATCCGCGGCATCTCCTCGCACATCCGCCCCTCGGAGAACTTCTCGAAGCCCCGAAGCTCCGGCACCTGGAAGTAGGCGTTCGCGACGTTACCGTCGTCGTCGAGGAAGATCTCGATCTTCCCGTGGCCCTCGAGCCTCGTGATGGGGTCGATGGTGATGCGCCTGGTCATGATTCCTCCGTTCGAGGCCGAGCCGCCTACCGGGCGAGCTTCTTCCGGGTAAGAAGAGACGTCGCCAGGCTGTACATGTAGACAAGCCCGGCCGGGTCGGGAATCGTCTCCGCGAGCCGATCCATGTCCTCTTCGTCCTCGATGTCGATGATCGAAGCGAGAGCCGAAAGGAACTTCGCCCCCTGGTCCCGGACCTCGTCGGTCGGGCCGAAGCAGCCCCGGCACGGCATGTTCGCGTTGATGCAGCGCTGGCCGCAGCCCGATCGTGTCGCCGGGCCCATGCAGATCACTCCCTCGGCGAGGAAGCACTTCTCGGGATCCATCATCGTCTCGTGTGGCCGCTTGAGCTCCGAGATCTTGATCTTGTCGGGCTTGCTGTCGTTCCGGTCGCACTCGTCGCAGAGCGACTTCGACGGGGCGAGCACGCTGCCCTTCGGCGGCAGGTCGCCCTTGAGGATCGCGGTGACCGCGTCCATGATGATGTCGGGAGGCGGCGCGCAGCCCGGCACGTAGTAGTCGACGTCGACGACCTGGTCGAGCGCGCGGACGGTGTCGAAGATCTCCGGCAGCTCGAGCTCACCCTCGGGCACCTTCGTCGCCGTCTGCGGCCGCGTGCCTTCCGCGTTCTCGACGCTCGGGAGATAGCCGTAGGCCGCGCTCATCACGCCCTCGCGGTCCGAGAAGTTCGCCAGGCCCGGGATACCACCGATGTGGGCGCACGAGCCGAACGCCACGACCATCTGCGCCTTCCGCCTGAGGAGCCTGGCCCAGTCCTCCTGCTCCGAGGTGCGGACCGAGCCGTTCAGGAAGGCCACGGCGATCTCGCCGTCGGAGAGAGCCTCAACGTCTTTCCTCTTGAAGTCCATCGCGACCGGCCAGAGGACGAACTCGACCGCATCGGCGACCTTCAGGATGTCCTCCGCGAGGTCGACGACGGCCTCCTCGCACCCCCCACACGACGCGTTCCAGTAGAAGGCAACCTTCGGTTTCGCCACTTCGCTCCCCCGATCGATGGGTCTGACACCGCGTCCGCAAGATCCTCCCGCCCCCGCGGCTGGCGCCGCGGCCCGGGGCCGATAGAACGGGGAGGGCGAACGGGCACCCCTCCCCGGCGGAGGCTCTATCAGACGTGGTCAAGTCACGGGCTTCGACCGGCCGACGAGGGACGCCGACGCGGATCGACACTCTCGAAGAGAGAATATCACCCCGAAAACGCGTGCCGCAAGCGAAAGCGCGCGCGCCGGAGCCCGGGGCGCCGGACGGGCGTACGCGGGGAAGGACCCTTGATCGCGCTCCCGGAAACGTGATAGAATCCCGGATTGATAATCACTCACCAGGCGCGCCCGCGCTCCTACCGGTCTCTGCAAGGACCAGCCGATGACCAAGCAATACACCGTCCTCGTCGTCGACGACGAGGAGGCGATCAGGGACTCCTGCCACCAGGTCCTCACCAAGTCCGGGTACCGCTGCGAGACCGCGGTCGACGGAGTCGAGGGTCTTCACCTCGCCCACCAGCTCGGGCCGGACATCGTGCTCCTCGACCTCATGATGCCCGGAATCGACGGCTACGAGACCTTGGAGCACATCCTCCGCACGCACCGAAACGTTGTCTGCATCGTGATCACGGGCTACGCGACGATCGAGTCGGCGGTGAAGGCGATGAAGCTCGGGGCCTTCGACTTCCTGCCGAAGCCGTTCACCCCCCAGGAGCTTCGCCTCATCGTCAACCGCGGTATCGAGCAGCGCAAGCTCCTCCAGGAGACGACGGCGCTCCGCGAGGAGAAGGAGCGGATGAAGCAGTACTTCATCACGATCGTGGCCCACGAACTCCGCTCCCCCCTGCTTCTCGTGAAGCAGTACCTCGACCTGACCCTCGGCGGAGAGATGGGCAAGATCGACGACGTAGCGCGCGACATGCTCTCGGGGGCCCACGGTACGCTCTCCGGCCTCCTCGACATCATCGCCGACTGGCTCCAGCTCGCCAGGATCAACTCGGGAGACATCGCCGGCGGCATGGAGCGGATCGACATCCGACCGGTCCTCGAGAAGGCCGTCGCCGACCTCGGAACGTGCGCCGACGAGGCCGGCGTCGAGCTCGCGCTCGAGCCGGTGCCCGACCGCTGCGCGGTCGAGGCCCACGCGGAGTCGCTCGACGTCGTCTTCAAGAACCTCATCTCGAACGCCATCAAGTACAACACCGACGGCGGGTCAGTGCGGGTCTCCACATCCTGCTCCGAGAGCTGTCTCGCCGTGACCGTAGAGGATTCAGGCATCGGCATACCGGCCGAGGAGATCCCGTTTCTCTTCGAGGATTTCCACCGCGTGAAGAGCTCGAGGACCGCCGAGATTCCCGGCACGGGGCTGGGGCTTTCGATCGTCAAGAAGATTGTGGAGAGCCACCACGGCACCGTTGATGTAGAATCGACGGAGGGCAAAGGAAGCGCCTTCACGGTCTCGCTTCCGCTTCTGGGAGACGCGTGCGAGCCCGAGGAGGAGGTCGACTGATCCCGAGAGGGCGGCCGAGAGCCGCCGCGGGGCCACCACGAACCGAGGAGATGCGCGAGATGCCCGGTGGTGAGAAGTTCAAGCACATCCAGGTCTACTGTCCCGAGTGTCAGAAGATGATCTCCCCCGGGGAGTACGCCCAGTGCCCCTATTTCGAGGGGGGCGAGCTGGACCTCTCCGACGCGGAGGAGGTCTTTCGCCAGCTCTTCGCGTGCCACGTGAAGTGCGGGACGAAGATCGAGTACTACTACTACAAGGACGGCGAGAAGGTCACGACCACGATCGATCCGGTCGAGAACGAGTCCACCCTGATGGAGATCCTGAAGAGGATCGCCAAGCGCTAGCAGGAGGGAGCGGTGCCTGAGAAGCGTGTTCTGATCGTGGACGACGACGTGGAGTTCGTGAAGCTCTACTCCCTGTTCCTCAGGAACAAGGGGCTCGAGGTCTCGGCGGCGTACAGCGCCGCGGAGGCGCTCGAGGCGATCAAGGGAGGAAATCCCGATGTCGTCGTCCTCGACGTCATGATGGAGCACTTCGACTCCGGATTCAACGTGAGCAGGTCGATCAAGGAGAGCTACCCGAATCTGCCGGTCATCCTCATGACCGCGATCGGCTCCGAGACGGGCCTCGACTTCGAACCGAAGAACGACGAGGAGCGGGAGCTCCTGCACGCCGACGCCTTCCTCGACAAGAGCGCGAGTCCCGAGGAACTCCTCGAGAAGATCCGGGAGGTCGTGCGCTAGGGTTCAGGCCGGCCCGCGCGCGGACCTCCGCGTGCCGTCGAACCTGACTGGGAACCGATCGGTAACACCGCCGCCGCGAAAGAACACCGGGAGAGCGAACGTGAAGAAGAAGGTCCTCATCGTCGACGACAACTCGCAGTTCGTGAAGCTCAACACGAAGGCCCTCGAGGCCGCCGGCTTCGAGGTCGAAGCCGCCTACAACGCCGAGGAGGGTTTCACCAAGGTCGAATACGGACAGCCGGACGCGATCGTGCTCGATCTCATGATGGAGCGGCACGACTCCGGTTTCGCGCTGGCGAAGCGTCTGAAGACCCATCCGACCTACCGCGAGATCCCCATCCTGATGCTGACCGCCGTGGGAGAGGCCACGGGGTTCCGTTTCACGATGCAGAAGGACGGGTACTGGATGAACACCGACGACTTCGCCGACAAGCCCCTCCCCCCGCAGGAACTCGTCGACAGGATCGAGAAGCTCATCGGCCAGAGAGGCGACCGCTCCGAGGATGAGTGAGCGCCCGAGAGGCGCGTCGTCCGACGGACCCCCGCCTTCGCCGGCCGCGGTCGATCACACCCCGAGGCAAGGAAGGCTACCGTGACACCCGCTTCCCCATCGCCGTCCCAGAACGAGATCGTCCACGTCCGCGACCTCTCAGAGCAGGTCAAGCTCTTCCAGGTCTACTGCCCCGAGATCGCGGACGCGGTCAAGCCCGGCCAGTTCGTCGTCTTTCGCGCCGATGACTACGCGGAGCGGATCCCGCTGACGGTCGCCGACTTCGACCGCGAGAAGGGCCTCATCACGGTGATCTTCCAGACCGTGGGCGCCTCGACGAAGAAGCTCGCCGATTTCGGGGAGGGCGACCAGATCATGGACGTCGTCGGCCCGCTCGGGCAGAAGAGCGACATCGAGAGGGTGGGCACGGTCGTCTGCGTCGGCGGCGGCATCGGAGTGGCCCCGGTCTATCCGATCGCGCGCGCCCTCAAGGACGCCGGGAACCGGCTCGTCTCGATCATCGGCGCCCGTACGAAGGACCTCGTGATCCTCGAGGACGAGATGCGCGCCATCTCCGACGAGCTGATCGTGACGACCGACGACGGGAGCTACGGGAAAGAGGGGTTCGTCACCGACGCCCTCAAGGAGATTCTCGACGGCGACGAGGAGATCGGCCGCATCGTGGCGATCGGCCCGGTCATCATGATGAAGGCGGTCGCCGACGTCACGCGCGAGACGGGCGTGCCGACGATCACCAGTCTCAACTCCATCATGATCGACGCGACGGGCATGTGCGGATGCTGCAGGGTCAGCGTGGGGGGCGAGACGAAGTTCGCTTGCGTCGACGGGCCCGAGTTCGACGCGCACGAGGTTGATTTCGAGGAGCTCCTCCGGCGGCAGGCCATGTACGAGCGGGAGGAGTATCGGGCGCTCTGGCACCAGCAGTGCATGCTCGACGCGCAGATCGAGGAGATCGAGAAGGCCAGGGAACGCATCCCGATGCCGAAGCAGGACCACCGCGCCCGGCGTTTCAACTTCGACGAGGTGGCGCTCGGCTACACGCGGGAGATGGCGCAGCGCGAGGCGCTCAGGTGTCTGCAGTGCAAGAAGGCGCCCTGCATCGCAGGATGCCCCGTCGAGATCGACATCCCCGCCTTCGTGAAGCTCGTGCAGACCGGCGACTTCCTCGGCGCCGTCAGGAAGATCAAGGAGAAGAACAGCCTTCCCGGCATCTGCGGGCGCGTCTGTCCGCAGGAGGACCAGTGCGAGATCGCCTGCGTCCTCTCGAAGAAGCAGCAGCCGGTCGCGATCGGCCGGCTCGAGCGCTTCGTCGCCGACTACGAGCTGAAGCAGGGCGAGATCCGCGCGCCGTCGCTGCCGCCGGGGACCGGGCGCAAGGTCGCCGTCGTCGGGGCGGGTCCCGCGGGCCTGACGGTGGCCGGCGAACTGGCGAAGCTCGGTCACGCCGTGACGATCTTCGAGGCGCTCCACAAGCCCGGCGGCGTGCTCGTCTACGGCATCCCCGAGTTCAGGCTGCCGAAGTCGATCGTCCAGACGGAGTGCGACTACGTGATGAAGCTCGGCGTCGAGTTCCGCACGAGCCACGTGGTCGGCAAGCTCGGCGATCTCGAGTCTCTCTTCGACGACGGGTACGAGGCGGTCTTCATCGGCACCGGCGCGGGGCTGCCCTACTTCCTCGGCATCCCGGGCGAGAACCTGAACGGCGTCTACTCGGCCAACGAGTTCCTCACGCGGACGAACCTCATGAAGGCCTACCTCTTCCCCGAGTACGACACGCCGGTGAGAGTCGGCCACAACGTCGCCGTGATCGGCGGGGGCAACGTCGCCATGGACTCGGCCCGGTGCGCGCTGCGGCTCGGCGCCGACAACGTGTACATCGTCTACCGGCGGTCGCGGACGGAGATGCCCGCGAGGGACGAGGAGATCGAGAACGCCGAAGAGGAGGGCGTGATCTTCCACAACCTCAGAAATCCCACGCGCGTGCTCGACGGCGGCGACGGTTGGGTCCAGGCGCTCGAGCTTCTCGAGATGGAGCTGGGAGAGCCGGACGACTCGGGCCGGAGACGGCCCGTCCCCAAGGAGGGCACCGAGCACACGCTCGACGTCGACGTCGTGGTGGTCGCGATCGGACAGGGTCCGAACCCTCTCCTGACGACGGCGACGCCCGATCTCGAGCTGACGAAGTGGGGGAACATCGTCGCCGACGAGGAGACCGGGAAGACCTCGATCCGCGGCGTCTTCGCAGGCGGCGACATCGTGACCGGCGCGGCCACCGTCATCCTCGCGATGGGCGCCGGGAAGAAGGCCGCCAGAGCCATGGACCGGTATCTGAAGGACGGAGTCTGGTAGCGGGGACGCGCAGCGGCGATCCCCCGCGAAGCCTGATGCCCCCGGAGAACCCGCCAGAAGCTACGGAGAGAAGGGCGCTCCGCCTGATCCTTCCCCTCCGGCACCGCCTCACGGCGAGCATCGTCGTCGTGGTGCTCGCGATGGGCGGCGTCTCGATTCTCGTCGGGACGCGCCTCTTCGTCGACGGCCTCCTCGCACAGGTCCAGCAGAGCGTCGAACAGGATCTCAACACGGCTCAGCTCGTCTACGAGGGCAGGCTCGGCGAGATCCGGGCCGCGCTCGAGCTCGTGGCCGAGGAGGACACCATCGGGCGGGACCTCGCGGAGGGACGGGCGGCGAGCCTGGCTGAGCGCATCACCGAGCGCATGGAGCGGATCGGACTCGACGCGCTCACCGTTACGGACGCGCGCGGAAGCGTGATCGCCCGCGGAAACCGTCCCGTCGAACCGCCGCACGCCACCCGCGACGAGATCGTCGAGCGCGTCATCGCCGAGCGCCGGTCCGTCGCAGGCACGGTGATCGAGCCGGCCGCGGAGCTGGCCCGCGAGTCGCCCGAGCTCGCCGCGAGGGCGCGCATCGAGCTGGTCGAGACGCCTCGCGCCCGACCGACGGGCAAGACGGTCCTCGAGGACGGGCTGATGCTCAAGGCGGGCGTCCCGATCGAGATCGATGGGCGGATCGTCGGAACGCTCTCGGGCGGACTCCTTCTGAGCCGCGACGAGCGGATCGTGGATCGGGTCAAGGCGACCGCCTACCGCGGCGAGACCTGGAAGGGCAGTCCGATCGGCACGGCGACGATCTTCCAGGACGATGTCCGGATCGCAACGAACGTCCTCGGGCCCGACGGGAAACGCGCGATCGGCACGAGGGTCTCCGAGGAGGTCTACCGCCAGGTCGTCGAGGCCGGGAAGCCCTGGATCGCACGGGCGTTCGTGGTCGACGACTGGTACATCACCGCGTACCGACCCCTTCTCGATCCCGGCGGAGAGGTCGTCGGGATCCTCTACGTGGGAGTCCTGGCCGAGCCTTTCGACGCCGCGCGGAGGAGAGTCGTCCTCACGTTCGCCGTCGTGATCGTCGCCGGCATGGTGCTCGCCTTCGTGATCGCGAGCCTCCTCTCCGGCGGCATCGTGAAGCCGCTCCGCCACCTCGCGGACGCCGCACGCGAGATCGCCTCCGGGCGCTTCGGCACGCGAGTCGACGTCGACCCGCTCGCGGCGGGCGGAGAGCTCCGGGAACTCGGGGACGCCTTCAACTTCATGGCGAAGTCGATCGAGGAAAGGGACAGCCAGCTGCAGGAGAACGCGAGGAAGATGACCGAGAGCAAGAAGCTCGCGACCCTCGGGCGCCTCGCCGCCGGCATCGCGCACGAGATCAACAACCCCCTCGGCGGGATCGTCATGTACAGCCACATGCTCCGCGAGGACCTCAAGCGCCCGGAAAACCGCGAGAACGTGGAGAAGATCGGCCACGAGGCCGATCGCTGCAAGAGGATCGTTAAGGGGCTGCTCGACTTCGCGCGCCAGACGAAACCCGAGCGCACGGAGTCGAACATCAACCACGTTCTGAATGAGGTCATAGCGCTTCTTGAACACCAGGCGATCTTCCACAACATCGACATCGTGAAGAACCATAGCCCCGGCGTGCCGCTCGTCGATGTCGACGTCGCGCAGATGCAGGAGGTCTTCATGAACATCATCCTGAACGCCGCGCAGGCGATGGAGGGCAAGGGAACGCTCTCAACGATGACGCGGCTCGCCGACGACAAGAGGACGATCGAGATCGAGATCCGCGACACGGGGCCGGGGATCCCGCCGGAAAGCCTCGACAAGGTCTTCGAACCGTTCTTCACGACGAAGGAAGTTGGGAGGGGAACCGGCCTCGGCCTCTCGATCGCCTACGGCATCGTCGAGCGGCACCACGGCACGATCCGTGTCGAGAGCGAGGTCGGAAAGGGTACATCGTTCGTGATCGGCATCCCCGTGGCGGAGCCTCCGCCCGAGATGTAGTCACGCAGAGGCCGCGCGGAGCTTCCCGCCGGCTCACGGGCTCCGGCGCCGGCCGAGGAGACCGCGGACGATCGCGACGTAGCGCGAGAAGTCCTCCCCCCGCACGATCGTTGTCTCGAGGACACCCCGCCCCGAGAGTCTCCCGAAGACGACCAGCATGATGACGCTCTGCAGGCTGTAGGCGACCGTCGAGGCAAGCGCGGCGCCCTCGATGCCCATCCGCGGGATCCAGAAGACACAGAGGATCACGTTCACGGCGAGAGCCACTGCCGTCGCGATCGTGTAGTAGATCCGCCGGTCGCGGCTCGAGAAGTCGCTCGCGAGGATCTTGGCGATCGAGAGCATCACGATCCCGGGGATGAGGTAGCGGAAGGCGCGGAGCGCCGGAAGGAAGGCCGTACCGTAGAAGAGGGTCAGGAGCGGCCGGCTGAAGAGGTAGAGCACGAGGCCGGCGACGGCCGTCAGAAAGAGCGAGTTCCGGACGACGCGCGGCGTCAGTCGGTTGACCTCTTCTGTCTCGAGCGAGCTGGCCTTCGGGAAGAAGACGACCTGGACCGACTGCGGAATGTGGGAGAGCTTCTCCGCGAGGAGCACCGATATCGAGTAGAAGCCCTGCCCGGCGATCCCGACGATCGAGAGCACGAGGAACATGTCGAACCGGTAGGTGAACTGCGTCAGCACGTTCCCAATATGGCCCTGCAGGCCGTAGACGACCGACCGCCGGAAGAGGCCGGGCGGCGGCCTCCGGAAGAGCCGTTTGCCGGCGACCTCGCGGCGCGCCATCGCGAACGCCACGAGCGTCACCGAAAGCTCGCTCACGAGGTAGGCCACGACCGCGCCTCGCGGACCGCCGCGCGCGACGAAGAGATTGACGCACATGAGCCCGAGGAGGACGACGGCCTGGATCATATTGGCGGCGTTGAACCAGCGGATCCGCTGAAGCCCGAGAAGCAGCGCGACCGACAGGTACTTCGCCAGGAGGACGGGCACGACGAGCGCGGCCAGAGTGAGGACGGAGCGAAGCTCCGGCGTCTCGACGCCGGGGTAGAGCGCGACGAAGACCAGATACGCCGGCACGAGGATCGCCGAAAGAACGAGCATCAGGAGCGCGCTCTGGCCGTTGATCTCCGCGACCGGATGAAGTCCCTTCGAAAGAAGGTATGTGTGCGCGGCGTCGATGCTCAGGAGCCCGATCATCGCGAAGAGCGCCGGGAAGATCGTCGCCGAAGCGTAGGCGCCCTGTCCGTCGACGCCGAGGAGCCTGGCGATGAGGATCGACGTCGGGATATTGACGAGCACGATGCCGATCCGCGTGCCGAAGGTCATCACGCTGTGTCGAAAGACCGTTCTCCCGGCGCTCTCCACCGCCTCTCCACCCACCGGATCCCGCAAGGACGTCCCTCCTCCCGGCTAGCGGCCGCCCCGCCGCCGTTCCCGATACTCCGCGACCGCGCGCTCAACGACCTCGACCTCCCACGCCTGCCGCTCCTCGAACGTCGGCAGGCGCTCGTCGGCGCTTCCGTGGGCGGCCTCTCCGAGGGCGCGCCGCCGCCCGTCGTCTGCGAGGAGATCGAGGATCACGCGCGGCAGCTCTTCGACCCTGTCCACCGGCAGGAGAACGCCGGTGCGCCCGTCGACGACAACCTCGCCGGTCCGCCCGGTATCGAGTGCGATCACGGCGAGCCCCGAGATCATGGCCTCGTGGAGCGGATTCAGCACGTTCGTTCGGTCGGAGAGCGTGACGAAGACGTCGGCGGCGCCGTAGACGTCCGGAAGCGAAGCCTGATCGACGCCCCCGGCGAAGACCACGCGATCGTCCACGCCGAGCCTCGCCGCGATCTCCCGCAGCTCTCCGGCGGCCTCGCCGTCACCCACGATGAGGAAGATCACGTCGTCTCGCTCCGCGAGCACAGCGGGCGCCGCCTCGATGAGACGATCGACGCCCTTCTCCGCATGGAGCCTGGAGACCGAGAGGACGACCTTGCCGTCGTCGGGGATGCCGTAGCGCCGCCGCGTCCGGATCCCGCGTCCGGGAGCGGCGTAGGCCGCCTTGTCGACCCCGTTCGGCCAGAAGAGGATTCGGGACGGGTCGACGCCGAGCCTCCGCGCGACGCCGTCGGCGCCCGAGCCGTCGTCGCAGAGGATCATGTAGCTCGCCGGGACCCTGAAGGCCGCGAGCTCGCGGTACTGCAGAGCCAGCTTGAGCGGCCGCCCGAAGACCTGGTTCAGAAGCGTACCGAACATGCGCGTCACGTTCGGCGCCCCCCGGAGCCTCGCCGTGATGAACGCGACCGGAGGCCCGAGCTGCCCCATGCCGACGACGGCGTCCGGCCGGACGCGCGCGGCCAGAGAGAGCGCCGCGGGAACGGCGCGCGCAAACCAGTAGAGATATGAGAAGAAACGGCGAATGTGCTGGACGGCCTTGCTCCGGCCGACCTCCGGCATGAAGTCCACGGAGGTCCGGAAACGGTGGAGGACCGCTCCCTCGTAGTCCTCTTCGGTGGGGGCGCCTCGCGGGCCGGGCATGAGAACGTGCATCTCGTGCCCGCGCGCCGGATACGCGGTCACGGAGAGATGGAACGACGGGGCCCCTCGGCCCTCTCCCATCGACCAGAAGCTCGGCCAGGGGTAGATCGCGAGGATCGTCAGCCGCTCCCGCCCGTCGCTGGGCTTCTCCATGCCGATCTCCTTCGAGGGACCGCGCGCGAGGCCGGCCGGGGCTTCCCGAGACCTCGCGGTCGCGGTAGACTACCACGACGCATGCGCGCGGGCAAGATCGACGGGACATGGTGCGCTCGCGACGCGGCTCCTTCCGTCCGGGACATGGCTCCCGGGGAAAGGTCTTGCTCCATGTGGATCCCCCTCGCCGTCGTGACGGCCGTGGCGTTCGGCGCGTCCTCGAGCTACGCCAAGGCGCTCTCGCGAAGGGTCCACGTCACCGTCGTCACGTGGGCGATGATCGCCTTCACGGTCCCCTGGACGCTTCTGCTCCTCGCGCGCCAGGGAGTACCCGACGTCGGCGCGGGCTTCTTCGCGCCCGCGGCGGCGAGCGTCGCGCTCAACATGATCGCCGTCACGCTCCAGGTGAGAGCCCTCTCTGTCTCGCCCCTATCCCTGACAGTGCCGTTCCTCGCGTTCACGCCGGTCTTCATGATCGGGACAGGTTGGGTCGTGCTCGGCGAGACGCCGGACGCGCGCGGCGTGGCCGGCATCCTGCTGATCGCGATCGGAGCCTACTCGATCAACCTCGAGAAGCTGCGGGGTGGCATCCTCGGCCCGATCCGCGCGGTCGCGACGGAGCCGGGAAGCAGGCTGATGCTGCTCGTCGCTCTCATCTGGAGCGTCTCGGCGACCTTCGACAAGGCGGCCGTCCTCGAGAGCTCGCCGGCGTTCTACGCGGCGGCCTTCTCGGCGGCCTTCGGCGTCATCTACTCGCCGGCTCTCGTATGGGGCCTCCGCAGGAAGCCCGCCCCCCGGGGCACGCTTCCGCGGCTTGCGCTCCTCGGAGGCATCGCCGCGGTCATGATCGTCTGCCAGTACGTCGCCATCCAGTTCGCGCTCGCGAGCTACGTGATCGCGCTCAAGAGGGCCGGAATGCTCGTCAGCGTGCTCCTGGGGCGATTCCTTTTCGGGGAGCGAAGGCTCGGCGTCCGCCTCGCGGGCGCCGCCCTCATGACCGCGGGAGTTCTCGTCCTCTCAACCTGACGGTGCCGCCGCCCGGGACACCGTCGGCCCACAAGAAGACGGCCGCGCGCGGCGATCGTCGCCGCCCGCGGCCGTCGTTGTGAGCGCCGGGTCGTGCTACTTCAGCATGACCATCCTGCGGTCAACACGGAAGTCGCCGATCTCGATGCGGTAGAAGTAGACGCCGGAACCGAGCTGCCGTCCGTTGTCGTCTCTCCCGTTCCACCTCACGGTGTACTCGCCACCGGACTTCTCTTCGTCGATGAGCGTTCTCACGCGCCGACCGGCCAGATCGTAGATGACGAGCCGTGTCTTCGCGCCTCCGCTCGGCACGATGTAGCTGATCGTGGTCGTCGGGTTGAACGGGTTTGGATAGTTGTGGCCCGCGAATGCCTTCGCGAACTCCCCGTCGTCGACGCCGCTCGGGCACTCGGTGTAGATCTCGGTGTGCGTCTCGTCTGTCCACGGCAGGTAGTCGACCGGACCGTAGAACCAGCCGGACTCGACGCAGAGGTCTCCCCAGTAGTTGTAGTCCGCGTCGACCTGTGCGACAGAGCTGTTGAAGACCCTGAAGACGCCGCCGCCCAGGAAGTCGTTCGCGTCCGCCAGCGTTCTGCCGATCTCGGGACCGGGATCTCCGGTGTTCGACAGGCCCGAGAAGCTGTTCGAGGTGAACGTGTTCGATTTCAGGAAGGGCCTGGAGCTGTCCTCGACGGCGACACCCGTCTGGTTGCCCGTGAAGGTGTTGCCGCTCACGACCGGCGAGGCGCCGCCACGGAATCGGGCGCCGTTCGTGCATCCCTGGATCACGTTGTCCTCGAGCCTCGGATTCGCGCCGTTGCAGTCGAGGCCGTAGGACGCTCCCCCGAGGCCGTCGATCGTGAACCCCCTCACGAGGGTCAGGTCGCAGAGCTCGGCGCCGGCGATCACATTCCCGCTCGACGACGCGATCGACGTACTCTCGGCTCCGGCCGAGCTCATGAGGAGCACGCCGTCCTTCAGGATGAGGCTCTCGTTGTACTCGCCGGGCGCGACGAGCACCGTGTCGATCGCCGCGGCGGCGTCGATCGCGGACTGGATCGTTGCGTACGGAACCGGCACCTTGAGCGCCACTCCGTCTCCCACGTAGACCATGTCGGAGTACTCGCTCTTCTTCGAGGACGCGTCGCTCGCGACGACCCTGAAGAAATAGGTCGTGCCCGGATCGAGGCCCGACTGCACCGACGTGGTGTCGGGCGTGAAATCAACGAGGAAGTCGCCGTTGACCGGCATCGAGAGCGGATCGGTGTCCCGGTAGACCCAGTACCGCATGTGGTCGCTCTCGCAGTTCGGGAGCCACGTCAACACGACGTCGGGTCCGTCCCACTCGATGGTGACGCCGTCGGGCGGCGAGGGCGGCGGATCGACCGAGGCGACGTTCGAGGCCTCGCCGTGCCAACCCGTGTCGTAGACCGGGACGACCTGGTAGGTGTAGTTGTCGCGCGGGCAATCGAGCGTCGCCGTGTCGCTGTAGGTCGTGTCGCCGGCAGCGATCGCGTCGATCGAGTCCGGCTGGACCGCGAGCGTCCCCCTCTTGAGCAGGTAGTAGTCGATCGGTCCGACGCCGTTCCGCCAGATGATCTCGTTCGCTCCCTGAGTGTAGACCGCGTTCATACTGTGCGGTCCGGCGTAGCAGAGCTCGGCGTTCACCTTGTTCGACGCCGCGCCCTCGAGCGCCTCCGTGTCGATCGCGCGGATCCTGTAGTTCTGCGGCACACACGCCGGGATCTCGATGTCGACGTACGTCGTGTCAGGAGCGTAGACCGTCGCCACGCTGTCGCTCGGCGACGAGGTCGTGTCGCGATAGACGACGTAGCGATCGACGTCCGCCCTCGTCGGCGGCGGGCTCCACGAGAGCAGGAGCGAAGCGCCGTTCTGCACGATCTGCAGGTTCTCCGGGCCGACCGGGCAACCGATCTCGAGCGCGCCCATATCTACGCCGCCCCCTCCGGTTCCCAACGTCGGCGACGTCGCGTGCACCGTGTAGTCTCCGCCCGGCGAGTCGCAGAAGATCGGATCGTCCGAGATCGTACCGGCGCCGCCCGAGCAGCCGTCGTAGTTGCCCAGGGTATTGCTCCAGACGTCGCTGTAGGTGATCGCGGGCGTGCCGCCGCTGCAGCTGATCCCGTAGCCTGCGTTCAGCACGACGATCGAATCCCGGATGATGTTCCCCGTGCTCGCGTTGAGGTCGATCCCGGCATCCGAACCGTTCTCCGCGACCGTGCAGCTCAGGATGTTCGTCGGCGAGTTGTAGGAGTAGATCCCGATCGAGCCGTTACCGACGACGGCGGTTCTGCTGATCTCGACGACCGGGTTGTCGACGTCGTCGACGTATATGCCGATGTTCGTATTGTCGCGAACGACGGTCTTGTCGATGACCGCGATCTCCTCGGTCGCCGAGCCACCGCCGTAGCGCACATTGATGCCGCGGTAGTTACCGTAAACCTCGCAGTTCCTGATGGTGATGCCGGTGTTCGCGGCGTAGATGCCGTAGGAGGCCGCGCCGGAGTTCGTGATCTTGAAACCGTCGATCACGATGCTGTCCTTGTTCTGGCACGTGACAACGTGGCCGCTCCCGGAACCGTTGATCACCGTGGCGTAGGCCTCCGGATCCCTGACGCTGAAGGTCGCGTCGTACCCGCCGACGATGGACCGGTAGTCCCCCATCGTGACGTCCTCGTTGTACGTTCCGGCGGCGATCTTGATGATGTCGCCGCGATTGGAGTTGTCGATCGCCGCCTGGATGGTAGCGAACTCGTCGGGCACGAAGCGCTCGTGCGGGATGTGGGCGTTGTCCGGCCGCATGGCGCCTTCACCGATCCGGCAGGACCCGTACTTGATGTAGAAGTAGCCGCCGAGACCCCAGTCGGTGCCCCAGCTGTTCTTGCAGAGCCAAGCGCCCTCACCGCCGCACATGGCGTCGTCCCAGCCGACCATGAGGATGACGTGGTTGGTGTAGTCGACTCCGCCGTGCTCGTAGCACCCGCCGGTGTAGCTGTCGAAGTCGTCGTAGACATGCATGCCCGCCGAGAGCGGTCCGTAGGTCTGGATCGCGTACTTCAGAGACGCGACGTTGTTCGACACGTAGCTCGTGCCGTCGATGATCGCGATCTTCTCGCAGGTCCTCTGCCGGCAGGTACTCTCCTCGGCGATGTACGGCATGCACTCTTCACTGACCGCACCGGGATAGACGTGGACGGCGTAGGCGGCGCCGGCGAATCCGCCGTCGCAGCTCGACCCGTACTCGTTGCAGTCGAGAGCCTGCTGCTCCGAGAGGTTCAGAAGCACGCCCTCGTTGATGCGCACGTGCGCCTCGGTAGCCCCGACGGCGCCGAAGGCCCAGCACGAGCCGCACCCTCCCTGGTCCTTCGGTGGCGTGACGCCGTCGTAGTCGCGCCAGTCGAAGGCGTCCCTGAACTTCATCGTGAGGACTTCGGGATCGGGCTCGAGCGAGTCGTAGATCTCCATGATCTCCGGGGGAATCTCCCCACCGAGCCGCTTCGCCATCTCCTCCGGCGGAAGATGCGAGACGGACGTGTGCCCCGCCACCCAGTCGTATCCGTTTCGCTCGATCTCGGCCCGTATCTCGGCGAGCCTCGCCTCCTCCTGCGGGGTGATCCGGCGCGTGATCTCCGCCGCCGCATCTCCACAGGAGAACGCCGCGACGAGAAGGGCGGCCAGGATCACAATCACAACGCGGTTCGCTTCGAGCACTCGCTCGCGCATCGCACTCCTCCCATCCCTGCCGGCAAGCCGGTGACCGGGCGCAATCGGACAAACGCCGGTTCGTCGCCGGTGTACGGTCAGCTATCTCTTGACAAATAGTAGTATAGCACGAAACGTGCCCCGTTTCAAGTCGACCCCCGAGAGTGTCCTCCCGCCGGGCGTGTTTGACGCCCGAAGAGCCTGCTGGTAGGCTCTCCCTCTCATGTCCGATACCATCCCGACATCCACCGAGGTCCTCGTGGCAGGCGCCGGGACGGGCGGTTCCACCGCGGCCCGCGCCGCCGCGCGCGCCGGCCGCGCGGTCCTCCTCGTCGACACGGGGCAGGCCGACGAGATCGGCCACAAGGTGTGCGGCAACGCGCTCTCCCGCGGCGGGCTCGAAGCTGTCGCCCGCCACATCGATCCCCCCTCCGGGGCGGAGATCGCGCAGGTGCTCGACGGCGGCACCCTGCTTCTCGCCGACGGCCGGACCTCGATCGAGGTCGAGGCGCCCGGCGTCGTTGTCAACAGAGTTCTCTTCGGCCAACGCCTCCTCGCCGAGGCGATCGCCGAAGGCGCCCAACTCATCGACAGATGTGAGTGCGTCTCGTGGGAGGAGCGTGACCCACCTTCGGTCAGGGTGCGCCGCTCCGACGGCCGCGAGACCGTGATCCGCGCGAGCGTCGTCATCGACGCCACCGGATATCGCGGTGTCCTGACCCGCGTGGACGGCCCGACCCACCACGAGACGCTGACGAGAGCCGATGCGGGAATCGGCTACCGCGAGATCGTGCCGCTCGTCGAGCCCCTTCCGAACCCGAGGCGCGGGTTCGTCGCGCTCTCCCCGAAGGAGGCGCCCGGCGGATACGCATGGGTCTTTCCCATGGGCGAACGGCTGGCCAACGTCGGTATCGGCGCCTCGCTCGAGACGACCGGGCACGATCTTCGGGGCGCGCTCGGCCGCCTCCTCGAGGAGCACGCCGGCCTCTCGGCGTCGGCGCCTGTCACGGCCGGCGGAGGCATGCTTCCGCTCCGCAGGCCGCTCGCCAGCGTCGTCGGCGACGGGTTCGCCGCCGTCGGAGACGCAGCGTGTCAGGCCAACCCTCTCCACGGCGAGGGGATCGCTCCGTCGATCATCGCGGGAGCGCTCGCGGGTCAGGCGGCGGCCCTGGCCGTGCGGTCCGGAGACACGCGAGCGCGGGCGCTCTGGCCGTACGCCGCCTCGTTCATGCGCGACGTCGGTGCGTCCCACGCGGCGCACGAGGTCCTGCGCCGCACGGTCTACGGGCTCCGGGACGACGACTTCGACTTCCTCTGCGTGGAACTCGGACAGTCCGGTTTGATGCTGAGGACGATCGGCGCCAGGGGACCGCGTCTCCCGCTCTCGGCCGCCATCGGCGTCGCCGGGAAGCTCGCCCGCCGTCCGGGCCTCTTCCGCCGCCTGCTTCGCGTCGCGAAGCTCGCTGAAGAGATGATGGAGACCTACCGCGCCTACCCGGAGGACCCGGACAGACTTCAGACGTGGATCGGGCGTGTCGAGTACAACCTGAGGACGCTCGACCATCTGCTCGGCGCCCGTCGCCCCGCGGGATCTCCCCGCGGCGCCTACTGAGCGTACTGGAGCTGGTAGAGGCGGTAGTAGTAGCCCCTCTTCGCGAGAAGCTCCTGGTGGGTGCCGGCCTCCCTGATCTTGCCGCGGTGCATAACCAGGATCTTGTCCGCGTGCTGGATCGTCGAGAGCCGGTGCGCGATGACGATCGAAGTCCGCCCCTCCATCAGCTTCACGAGGGCCTCCTGGATCAGACGTTCGGTCTCGGTGTCGATGTTCGACGTCGCCTCGTCCAGGATGAGGATCGTCGGATCGAACGCGAGCGCTCGGGCGAAGGCCAGGAGTTGCCGCTGGCCGGTCGAGAGCGTCGTCCCGCGTTCTCCGAGCTCTTCCCGATAGCCGTTCGGAAGCCGGTCGATGAACCTGTCCGCGTTCACGTACTCCGCGACGCGCGCGAGATCCTCCTCGTCGAGGTCGTCGTTCCCCAGCCGGATGTTCCCTCCGATGTCGCCCGCGAAGACGAAGACGTCCTGCATGACGAGACCGATCGTCGCCCGCAGGGTGTCCTTCGGGATCCGGCGGATGTCGACACCGTCGAGCGTGATCCTCCCCCGCTGGATGTCGTAGAAGCGCTCGATGAGGTTGATGATCGACGTCTTCCCGGCGCCGGTCGCGCCCACGATCGCGACCGACTCGCCGGGCTCGACCGTGAACGAGACGTGCCTCAGGACCCACTCGTCCTCAACGTAGTGGAAGCAGACGTCCTCGAACGCGATCCGCCCGCGGATCTCGTCCGGCACGACCGGATCCTCCGGCTCGGGGATCTGTTCGTCGTTGTCGAGGAGCATGAAGATCCGTTCCGACGACGCCATCGCCTGCTGCATCGTGCTGTACTGCTGCGCGAGATTCCGGAGCGGCCGGAAGAACATCTGGACGTACGAGAGGAACGCGACGAGCGTCCCCAGCGAGAGCGTCGTCTGGAAGACCTTGCTCCCTCCGTACCAGATCACGAGGGCGATCGCCGACGAACTCGCGAGATCCATGAGCGGCATGAACATCGCGAACACGCGGATCTGACGCATCGCCGCCTGGAAGTTCTCGTGGTTGATCGCCGCGAAGCGTCGCTCGTTCTCCTCCTCGCGGTGGAAGATCTGCGTCACGCGCACCCCGCTCAGATACTCCTGAAGACTCGCGTTGATCCTCGCGACCTTCGCGCGAACCTCGCGGAAGGCGTCCCGGATCTTCACGCTGAAGATGGCCGTCGCCCACGCCATGGGCGGCAGGACGATGAACGCGACGAGCGCGAGCCTCCAGTTCAGCTTGACCATGAGGGCGATCACGCCGAAGAGGATGAAGACGTCCCGCAGGATCGTGATGACGATCGAGGTGAACATCTCGTGCAGCACCTCGACGTCGTTCGTCGCCCGCGTGACCAGCCGCCCCACGGGATTCTTGTCGAAGAAGGCGAGCGAGAGTCGCTCGAGATGAGAGAGGACCTTCATGCGCAGGTCGAACATCACACGCTGCGATGTCAGCTCCGTCATGTTGATCTGGACGAGCTGGAGCACGAACGACGTGGCGAGAATGAGGATGATGAGGATCGCGATCCTCGCAACCCCGTGGAAGTCGCTCTCGCGGAGGATCCTCGCCTGGGCGGGATCGATCGTCTGGAGCGTCGAGCCGGGAATCGCCACGAGTTCGCCCGCGAAGATCCCGGATCCATCGAGGACGCCCGCGCGGTCGGCCGTCTCGCGATCCGCGAGGTAGTAGTCGATCTCACCGACGATCCCCAGCTCGGTCGCGCGCGCCACCTGGCGCGGATCGTAGCCGGAGAGCACCTTCGACCTGACGACGTACCGCCCCGGCGCGCCGTCGACCGCGGCGAGATCGGCCGCGTGCTCCCTCACGAAGGCGCGGCCGAACTCGGGAGAGACATCGACGTCGACGACCTTCGCCGTCGCGACGATGTAGTCGTCGATCGCGGAACGAGTCAGGTACGGAAGCGCCAGCTCGAACCCGGCCACGACGATGAGAATGGCGACCGCCACAGCGACGAGCCGCCAGTACGGCCTCACGAAGGCGAGGAGGCGCCTCACGAGGCGGGCGTCGTACGGCTTGCCGAGCGTCTCGTCGTAGTGGTCGTGCGTCATGCCTTACTCCAGGGAGTCGCCGGCATCCGACTCCTCCATCTCCTCTTCGAGGAGCTGCTGCTCGTAGATGTCGGAGTAGAGCCCGCCGCTCGCGACGAGATCGTCGTGGGTCCCGCGCTCCGTGATCTCTCCATCCTCCAGCACGATGATGAGATCGGCGTGTCTGAGCGAGGAGATCCGATGTGAGACGATGATACTGGTTCTGCCCGCGAGGGCGTGCGAGAGCCGCTCCTGGATCCTCTCCTCCGTTGCGGTGTCGACCGACGAGAGCGCGTCGTCGAGGATCACGATCGGCGGATCGCCGAGGAGCGCCCGCGCGATGGCGAGCCGCTGCTTCTGTCCCCCGGAGAGCGTCACGCCGCGCTCCCCGACCAACGTGTCGAGCCCTCCCGGGAAGTCCTCGACGTCATCGAGCATCCCGGCCGTCTCGAGCGCCTCGCGTACGTCCCCGTCCGACGCGCCGGGCGCGGCGAAACGGACGTTCTCACGGATGGTGTCCGAGAAGAGGAACGTGTCCTGCGGCACGTACCCGAAGGCCCGCCTGAGCGAGGCGAGTGTCACATCCCTGACGTCGTGCCCGTCGAGGAGAACCTCGCCCTCCGTCGCCTCGTAGATCCTGAGGAGGAGACTGCAGATCGTGCTCTTCCCCGAGCCCGTCCGTCCGATTACACCGAGCGTGCCGCCGGCGCCGATCGCGAAGCTCGCGTCCGCGAGCGAGGCCGGAAGCTCCGGCTCGTACCGTACCGTGACGCCGCGGAACTCGATCTCTCCCCGGACGTCCTCGAGGGCAACGGCGCCGTCGCGATCGGCGATCTCGGGTTCGGTCCGGAGGATCTTCTCAATCCTCCCCATCGACGCCGCGCCGCGCTGCATGATGTTCACAACCCAACCCATCGCCATCATCGGCCACGTGAGAATCGCGAGGTAGCTCGTGAAGGCGACGAGGTCGCCGGTCGTGATCGATCCGAGCATCACCTGGCGGCCGCCGAAGTAGATGACGATCACGGCGCTCATGCTCGAGAGAAGCATGATGAACGGGAAGAACGCGCCCCACACGCGAATGAGGCGGATGTTGTCACGGACGTACTCGCGGCCGACGCCGGCGAGCCTTTCGAGATCGTGCCGCTCCTGCGCGTACGCCTTGACGACACGGATTCCGGCAATGCTCTCGCGAACCCTCTCCGTGAGCGTCGCGAACGTCTCCTGGACTCTCTCGAAGCGGCGATGCAGGAGCTTCCCCGCGCGAAGGGTGAAGAGCGCGATCGCCGGCATCGGCAGAAGCGCGAGCAGCGTGAGCCGGACGTTCAGCGCGAGCATGAAGGCAACGGTGGCGACACCGAGGATCAGCGCGTCGGTCATCGCCACGATGCCGATGCCGCACGCCATCCGGACGGCGTTGAGATCGTTGATGGCGTGGGCCATCAGGTCGCCCGTCTTCGTCTTCGAGAAATACCGCGCGGAGAGCTTCTCGAGATGCCGGAAGATGCCGTTTCTGACGTCCTCCTCGATGTGTCGGGACGTCCCGATGATCAGGTATCTCCAGAAGAAGCGAAGACAGGCGATCACGATCGCGATACAGAGAATCACGAGCCCGTACCTGGCGAGGTCGGGCGGCGCGCCGCCGGGCATCGTGAGGTCGTCGACGGCCCGCTTGACAATGCGCGGGATGATGAGCTGGAGCCCGTCGACAATAAGAAGGCATACGAGTCCAACGAAGACCGCGCGGCGGTACTTCGCGAAGTACTTGAGGAGCACTCGCAGATTGCGCATTCGGGATCCCCGTTGTCCTCGCTGCGCCGGGCCAGGGCTGGGCGTCGTGAGAAAAACCGCCCCGCACGGCTGCGTGCGGCGCGGCCCCACCCATCGCCACCCGATGGGTGCGTTCGACGGTCCGGCGCTCCACTTCGGAGGGCCACTGGATTCTACGGCCCGGGCGCCGGGGTGTCAAGGCGGGCTCCGCGTGCGGCCGGAACGGCGCGGCCCGAGCCTCGATCACAAACGAAGGGGAGGCCGGTCCGCCGTCTGGCGGTCGGTCTCCCCTGTCGCCATGCTCGAGTCCCGTCACCGGGCCCCGGGCCCTCTCGAGGTCTCTCGAGGGAGTCAGCCGCAGCCCCGCCCGACCTGCGAGGTCCGGACGCGGACCGCCTGCGGCGGCTCTGGTGGACCGCCGCCCGCCCCTGGAGGCGGTGAGGCGAGGTCCCTCGTGCCCCACGGATCGAGGCACATGGCACTGAACTACTGATGGACCGTCACCTTGCGGTCACACATAGAACACGAACGGAGAGCTTGTCAACAACTATTTCCGTGTTTCCTCATCTTCCGGATCATGCGCAGCCAAGAGGAGACGATAGTCCTCGTAGAAGATGTGCCTCGTTCCGCGCTTGCGCCCGAGGATCGCGCCGGCCTGAGCCTCGCCCGTATGTCGCCGCAGGAGACGGATCCCGCCCTCGACCTCGGTAAACGACTTGTCGAGCTTGATCTCCCGAAGCGGGAACGGGGGATCGGCGACGACGCCGGCGATCCGGACCGGCCCGAGGCCGGAGGTCGAGATCCAGATGGTCCCGTCGAAGTGGTCGACATCCCGCGTCTTCGCAAGGAGATCGAGCCGGTAGCTCGGCTCCCCCTCCATCGTCTCGACACCCGACAGCGTGACGGCGTAGCCGACCGTATCGATCGTCGGACCCACGAGGCTCGCGAGCGTGCAGTCGCCGGCCGGATAGACCAGGTTCGACGTCACGTCGCGGCGTTCGACGGGGCATCCCCGCCCGTAGACGAGCGTCGCCGTCGCCCGCCTCGGCTCCCCGTCCGGACGCGGCTCGTAGGTCTCCTGCGTAACCCGCAGGCTCTCGATCGCCGCGAGCGCCCGCTCGACGCCGGCGTTGTATCCGTCGAGGATCGCGCCGAGACTCGGCGCCCCCGCCGTCCGCGCGGGAGCCCGCGCCGCACTCCCCGCCGCCCCGGAGCCCGCGAGGGCCACGACGGCCGCAAGCGCGGCGCAGATCGCCTGCCGCATCCGCATTCGATTCCGCATCGTCGATTCCTCCCGAAGGCGGAACTCTATGCTTCACCGCGGGAGGATGTCAAGCGGCAAGCTCCCGCGCTTGACGCCTGCCCCGCCCGGCTGCATACTGGCCGGCGGGAAGACGCACCCGATTCGGGAGGCGCCGAGAGAGCATGTCGCGAACCTCCACGCTCGCCATCGCCGCAGCACTGGCGCTCGTCGGCCTGACCGGCGTTCCTCGCTGCCGCACGATCGATGTCGCGGTCGCGCCGGGGGTCGTCACGCTCCGCGGCGGCGTGCGCGGCGCGGCCTTCGGGAGCGCCCTCTGCGCCGCCGACCTCGACGGGGACGGCTCCGAGGAGCTCGTAGTCGGCGCCCCCGGCTCTCTGGCCCCGGGCGACGCCGCGCCTCTCGGAGCGGTCTTCGTCTACACCCGCCGCGACCTCGCCTCCCCGGCCGAGACGCCCGTCGCCGCGCGCCGCGTCTTCCGTGGTACCTCCGGGGCGTCGCGCTTCGGCCGTGCGCTCTGCGCCGCCGACATCGACGGAGACGGCCTCCACGACCTCATCGTCGGCGCGCCGGACGAGGGCTCCGGCCTCAACGTCGGTCGCGGGGCGGTCTTCATCTACCGGGGAGACGCCGGCTTCATCGACGGAGAGGGCGAGAGCGTCCCGGCGGTCGTGGTCGGTGGCGCCGCGGGCAAACGCTTCGGAGCAGCGATCCTCGTTGCGCCGATTGGAGAGAACGGGAGATCTGTCCTCGTCGTCGCGGCGCCCGGCAGCGGCGGTCCCGAAGCGAGAGAAGTCGGACGCGTCGCGCTCATCCCGCTCTCCCGGCTCCCCGCGCCGGGCGAGACGCTCGCGGTCGACGCAGTCGCCTCCGCGGTGATCGAAGGCGAGTCCCCGGGTGACGCGCTCGCGGGCCTCGCGGCCGCCGACATCGACGGGGACGGCCGGAAGGAGCTTGTTCTCGGCGCCTACTGCGCCGACGGTCCCGAGGGCGAGCCCGACGTCGGGAAGCTCCTTGCGACGCGCGTCCCCGCACCTTCCGCAGAAGGAGGCCTGGGGCTCGACCCTGCGGTCGTGGCGACGGTGATCGGTTCGATCCCCCGCGGGTTTCTGGGTCGATCGATCGCCGTCGGAGACATCGACGCAGACGGACTCGACGACATCCTCGTCTCCGCGTACGCGGCCGGGGAGGACGACAGAGAGGCTCGCGGCGAGGCCTACGTGCTCTACGGCGGGACGCTCGATCCGGGAGAGACCCTGACGCTTCCCGCGCCGGACGTTCCGAGATTCACGGGCTCGAAGTGGGACCTTCTCGGGCTGCCCGTCCTCGTCGCGGATCTGAACGGTGATGCGAGTGAAGACATCCTCATCGCGTCGCAGTTCGCCGACGGCGACGAGAGGCGCCGGTGCGGGCGCGTCTCCGTCTTCCTCGGGAGCCTGCCGTCGGTCGTCCTCGCCAAGGCCGGAGACCCCGATCTCTCGGATGTCACGATCCTGGGAGAGAACCCCCTCGACTCGCTTGGAGGATCGATGCTCGTCGCGGACCTGACCGGCGATGCCGCGGTCGACGTCATCATGGGCGCCCCGGATGCGAAGAACGGCGGCAGGGACGCGCCCGCCGCCGGCAAGGTTGTGATCCTCGATGGAGGGCTCGTCAGGCCCTAGCCCGCTCGGCCCTCCCCCGCTTCTTGTCCGCGTTGAAGACCCGCCAGTATGCGTCCTCGCTCGTTTCGATCTCCTCGTCGCTGAAGCCGACGCGCTTCATGACACGGCAGACGAACGCGTCGGCGTCGCGCTCCTGGTTGCGCTTGCCGGCCTTGGCAAGGTAGTAGTGGCCCCACTCGTGCGCCACGAGATACCAGCAGGCGAGCGCCGAGGTCCGCGCGTCGGTCTCGACCATGTGGTGCAGGTTGTGCACGAAGCCGAAGTCGTAGACGGGGATGATCGCCCGATGCCGGTCCCCGGTCAGAAGGACCTGCCCTCCTGTCGTGTCCCAGTGCCGCAGCCGGAGCGAGCGCGAGGAGTAGCCGTCGGCGATCCTGAGGGCCTTGTAGACCAGGCTGCCGATCTGGCTGTGGACGGTCGCCATGTACCGGAACCCCGACCTGACCTTCCGGGCCCACTCGATCTCCTGCTTGAGCTTGACGCTCATCGCTCCCTCCCACCCACGATGATACCACAACGCCAAAGAGAAGCGAGGCGGCCGGGAGCCGCCTCGCTCGATCTCGGTGCGCGGTCTCGATGGAGCCTACCGGAGCGCCACGAGCTTGCCACACGCCGTCCGGCCGTCGATATCGAGCCTCGCGAAGTAGATCCCTGAGGCCACACGCCGTCCGGCGCCGTCGATGCCGTCCCATCGGGCGATCGCGTCGCCCGCGGGCATCTGCTCGCTCACGAGATCCCGGACGAGCCTTCCGGCAACGTCGTAGATCCCCACCCTGACGTGCCCGCCGCCGGACGGAACCGTGTAGGAGAGCGACGTGCCCGCCGTGAAGGGGTTCGGGCTCGCCCCGCGCATCGCGAAGAGATGCTCCTCACCGGACGGGACGCCGACATTCATCTGCTCGACGTCGTAGCTGTAGTCCATGTCGTCGCCGCTCGTGTTCGGGTTCGTGACAACGAGCGTGACGTTGCTGTACTGATGCCACTCGTCGATCGTCACGTCCCCGTTACCCCACGGGTTCAGGGAAATCTCCCCGTACTCGCCGGAATCGACGGGAGTCGCCGTCTTCCAGTTCAGGTACGCCCGATTCGGGCGCGTGGCGAGCATCGGACCGTCGTAGGAAACGTGGAGACTCACGTAGTCCTCGTCCGGGTTCGTGAACCTGATGTAGTTCGCGGCCATGTGGTCTGGGTAGTAGCCGGTCGACGGCCCCCCGTCGACGATCGGATACGAACCGTACGTCCGCGTGAGCGATGCGAGGGGATACGAGGCGCCCTCTTCGTAGTGCTCTCCGTCGTCGCGCGTTCCCGTGAACCAGTTCCAGATCGCGAACTCGTTGAACTCATCCGCAAGCGACGTGCCGCGCGCCGTCAGAACCACGTTCATGGCCTCGTAGGTCCCGTTCGGGTTCTCGCACTGGTACCAGATCTCCGGGATGACGTCGACCGAGACGTGCTCGCCCAGGAAGAAGTTCCAGACGGTCGAGCCGTAGACGCGGAGTCCCGTCCCGTCCTCGTACTCCAGAGACCTGTACGGCGAGTTGAAGAAGAACGAGAGGTACTGCAGGTAGTCGTTGATGTCGTCGTAGACGTGGTCCTCGGCCCACACGGCCGTGCACTCCATGTACCACGTGCCCTCGGTGTAGTCATGAGCCATCTGACACGCGTGGTTGAACTCGTGCGCCACGGTCACCTTCATCGGATCGACGGGGTTCGGATAGCCGAAGCCGGCGTAGTCGTTGTCGATCACGACGTAGCTCGAGCAGTCGTTCGAAGGCGCGCCCGGCTGGGTGTAGCACCCCTGGCAGTAGCCGTAGTACCCGGAGCAGTTCTGGACGTAGATGTCGTAGAGCGGACCGCCGTCGCCGCCGTCCGGGTCCCCGCTGTCGCTCGGCGGCTGCCGGAATCCCCAGTCGTCGATCTCCGTGGCCCAGCTGTTCTCGGCCGCCGCGGCGATCGCGTCGCGGTAGGAGGTGTTGGGCCACCCGTAGATCTTCTTGCTGCCGGACGTGTCGTAGTGGATGCGGAAGTGCTCGGTGTCGTAGTACGTCGTGTTCGTCGGGCGATCCCTGAGGCCGCGGATCTCCTCGGCGACGTCGTGCGGAAGCTCCGGCAGGGCATCGGCGATCTCGATGGCGAGCGGCGTGCCGCACTTGTCGATCGCGCCGCCGCGGTAGGCCTCAGGCAGCTCGGACGGAGCGTAGAGCGCGTACGCGGAGAGCAGGATCATCCGGGACTTGTCGATCGCTCCCTGCCGGTAGGCCTCGCGGATGAGGGCGCTCGACGTCATGTCCTGAATGCCCGTTCGGGCAGTCACCGACGTAGCGGCAAGGGCCAGCACGAGGACCAAGATGACGGGGGTGGCCGTTCTGTGCATGGTGAAACCTCCTCGGGGCGTCTCTCCACCATGGGGCGAAATGTTCCGATTTTCATTGTACCACGGATCGCTTCCCGAGGCAAGAATCACCCAAGAAGCACAAGCTGCGCGGCTCCTGCGCGCCCTGCCCGGGTGACCGCCTGATGGCGTCTCCGCGGCCGCACACGGATGGCTCGCCGCGCCGCCGGCCCGGCTTGACCCCCCTCCGAGGTGAGGCTATAGTGACCCGTATGGCGCGCCAGACAGCGAAGAAGAGAACCCTCGGGCTCAATCATGACTGGGCGATTCCGCTTTTCACCGTCCTCGGGATCCGCGTACGCGCCCACTACAGCTGGTTCCTGATCGCCACGCTCATCGCCGGCAGTCTCACGGTCGGCTGGTTCCCGAGCGTGCTTCCCGGCAGGGGACTCGCGCAGTACGTCGCGCTCGGCGTGATCACGGCCGCCTTCTTCTTCGCCTCGGTGCTCGTCCACGAACTCGCGCACAGCATCGTCGCGGTCCTGCACGGCATCCCGGTCCGACGCATCACCCTCTTTCTCTTCGGAGGAGTCGCCGAGATCACGGCCGAGCCGTCCGACCCAAGGACCGAGCTCCGGATCGCGCTCGCCGGCCCCGCCATGAGCGCGATCCTCGCCGCGCTCTTCTGGATCGGCGTCATCGTGATGGGCGCCCGGACGGGACGTCCGGCGCTCCAGCTTGCCTTTCTCTATCTGGCCGTCGCGAACACGTTCCTGCTTGCCTTCAACCTGCTCCCCGGCCTCCCGCTCGACGGCGGGCGGGTCCTGAGAGCGATCCTCTGGCGCGTGAGCGGAAGCCTGCGGAGGGCGACCTACGTCGCCAGCCTCGCCGGGAAGGGCGTCGCCGGACTGCTGGTCATCGGGGGGCTCGTCGGCATCCTCACCGGGAGATTCGTGATCCCGGGGCTGTGGTTCATCTTCATCGCGCTCTTCCTGAGACAGGCGGCGGAGTCGAGCTATCGCCAGGTCGTCACCAGACAGGCCCTCGGCGGCAAGACGGTGCGGGACGTGATGACGAGGGAGGTCGTCACCGTCCCCTCCGGCACGCGGGTCACGGATCTCGTAGAGGGATACTTCATGCTCCACCATCACATCTGCTATCCGGTCGCCGACGGGGACCGAGTGCTCGGCTTCGTCACCATCCGGGATGTGAAGCGCGTGCCGCGCGACCGCTGGCCCGACACAGTCGTGGACGAGCTGGTGACCGGGCTCGACAAGATGAACACGCTCTCCCCGGGGGAGCCCGTGCCGGCGGCGGCCCAGAAGATGGCCACGACCGGCTGCGGCAGGCTCCTCGTCCTTGACGGCGGCAGGCTCGCAGGCATCGTCACGCGACGCGACATCATGAACTTCATCCGGGTCCGCTCAGAACTGAGCTGACGGCCGGCCCCGGCGCAAGACAGAGGGCGCGCCCCTCACGGGGCGCGCCCTCGTATCAGAAGCCGCCGCGGTCGCTAGCCGCCGGCCTCGATGCTCGTGAGCGAATCGCTCTCGCTCTCCTCGCGGTCGTCTTCGGTGTGGGTCTCCCGGTACCACTCCTCGAGATACGGACGCTCGAGCGCCCACTGGCGCACGATCCGCTGACCGTCCTTGTGCCACTCGGAGTCCGGGTTCTCGTAGTGGTCGGCGAGCCATTCCGGCTCGGAGAGCTCTCTCAGCCGCGCAGCGTACCTGTCGAGGTGCGCCGCGATGGCCGGATCCTCGGTGATCGTTTCCGCCCCCGCGTGGCTCGGCTTCACGTCGTATTCGTGGACGAGCCGCCGCAGAATGGCCGGGTTGTCGATGATGATGCAGGGCGCGTAGAGGTTCTTCCGGTCGGTATAGGGCTGCTCGTGTCGGATCGCCCTGAAGAAGCCGCAGGAGAGGATCTCCCTGAGCGGCTTCTCTTTGATGTTCCCGACCGTGTAGTGACAGAAGACGCACGGCTCGACGTTGCCGTTCGACGTGATGTGGAAGTAGAGCCGTCCTCCCGCCATGCACCCGCCGACGTACGGGCCGTCGTTCCAGAAGTCGCCGAGGAAGATCGGCTTCCTCTGCCGGACGTCCATCACACGGTGGCGGAGCTCCGTCCGCTGCTCGGGCGTCGCCATCAGCTCGACGTTCGGTTCCCTGCCGATCGGCACGTACTGGAAGAGCCAGCCGAACTGCGTTCCCTTCTCGATGTAGAAGTCGAAGAACTCGTCGGAGCTCAGAACGTCGTGGTTGTGCTTCGTGACCGTCGCGGAGAAGCCGAAGAGGATGCCCCGCTCCCGGAGCCTCGCCATGGCGGCGAGGATCCTCTCGTAGACGCCGTCGCCGCGGCGGGCCTCCGTCTCCGCGCGGAAGCCCTCAACGCTGATCGCCGGGGAGACGTTGCCGAGATCGAGCAGCCGGTCGGCCACCTCGTCGTCGATCATCGTGCCGTTCGTGTAGACTTGGAAGTAGGCGTCGTTGTGCCGCTCGAACATGTCGAGGAGATCCTCGCGAACGAACGGCTCGCCGCCGGAGATCGTGAAGAAGAAGATCCCCAGGTCCTTGCACTGCCGGATGGCGCTGTCGAACTCCTCCGTCGACAGCTCACCGTCACGCTTGTACTCGAAGGCGTAGCAGCCCTCGCAGCGGAGGTTGCACCGCATGCTGGGGCTGATCACGCCGAAGGCCGGCGGCAGCCATCCCTCTTCCTCGAGGACCTGATACCTCCGCGACCCGCCGAGTACGCCCCAGTTGACAAGGAGGTTCTCGACGAGCCTTCGCCGGACCGTCGGCGCCAGGTCGAAGAAGCCCCTCACCAGTTCGGCAGTCACGTCCGAGGAACCGAGGGCGCCCCGCAGGCGGTGCGCCTGCTCGCGCACGTCCTGGTTCGGGATGATCCTCTCGGCCCAGGCGAAGAGCCTGTCGATCTCGTCGTAGGAGAGCGTCCCCGCCCACGATCCCAGTCGGCGGAGAACGCCGAGCTTGAAGGATTCCGCGAATCCGCTCGTGACCGGCATCGTTCTTCCATCCCTCCTTCCGCTGCGCAGGGAAGACCAGCGAGGGTTCCATCGACGCCGCGCAGGCGGCCGACCGGCCGCCGTCGCGCCGTGCGCGCTACGCCTGCTGCGTTCCTCCGTCGTCCGCCAGCACGCCGCGGAGGATGAAGTTGGACGTCGCATCGGCCATGTCGCCGAGCGGGTACGAGCAGTCATCGGCGACCCAGTCGAGCACGACGTTCTGATACGCGCCGAAGAGCATCGTCGCCGCGGCCCCGGTGTCCATCGGCCGGAAGACACCCTGGTCGATACCCTCCCTGAGGATCGCCTCGATGATGTCGCGATAGGCCCGGCTGCTCTGCTTCGCGACCATCTTGATCATCATCGTGCTCTGCCTGAGCTGCGACAGGAAGATCCTCGCGCTGTCGGGGTTCTCTTCCATGAGCTTGAACCCGAGCGACATCATCGTGCGGATCTTGTCGTCCGGGCTCGACGCGGCCGCGATCCCTTCCTGAAGGCGGCTCATATTGCGGCCGAGGAACTCCTCGAAGACCGCGACGACGAGCTCCTCCTTGCTGGAGAAGTAGATGTAGATCGTCCCGGCGGCCACGCCCGCGGCCTCGGCGATCTCGGCGGTCGTCGTGTTGTGGTAGCCCTTCTCGCCGAAGAACTTCGCGGCCGCCTGAATGATCCTCTCTCTCTTGTTCCCGACCCGTTTTCTGGCCATTCTCCGAACCTCTCTCTTCACGGACACGGGCGTTGCGAAGCCGACTCCTCGAAGTACGAACGGTCGCGCCTCTGCCGGCCGCGCCGTCGTCCGTCGTCCGCGGCGCGGTTCAAGGCAACCTCGCGCGGACATGACTGCAACCTCAGCGTGGCGCCGAGGCCGCCTCCTGACTACAGATTTCGTGAATCCCGAAGCAGCCTGATAGTAGTCCACGATGAGAGAGTGCGCAAGGGGTTTCGGGGGCCCGGAGACGATGTCGAGGACTGCAGGGGTCGCGGCTGGAGGGTCGCGGGTGTGCGTTCATGCGGAGCTCCGAGAAGCGCCCCGTGGCCCTCGGATACGCGGACGGCGCCTCGGGCCCCGTGGAATGCACAGATCACCAACAGGGTCCAGAAGCGCCGTCGACGGTGGGGCGGGCCAACACAGGGGAGGCAACGCGGCGAGCCAAAGGAGAGGATTCGCCGTCCAGGCTAGCGCATCCCGCTGGTCAGATCCCGCCCCCTCTCTCTCGCGCGGGGCCCGCCTCGAAGACCCGGCTTCACGATGTCGCCGAAGTCGTAGACGAGCGGGACGCCGGTCACGTAGCCAACGACGTGCGGCATCACCTGGCCCGCGCTCCAGTCGTGATAGAAGTTCCACTCCAGCGGCTGCGTGGTCATGACGACCCAGCCATCGCCGCAAGGATACTCCACGAGTGTGGCATCGCCGTGCTCGTCGGTGACGTAGACCGTGGCGTCGCCCGGCAGGCTTCTCATCCGCCCGTGGCTCGCATGCTGGCCGTAGAGCATCGACGGCAGCCCCTCCACAAGAGGAGCGCCGGGGAGCACGACGTAGTTGTAGTACGACTCGTAGCTCGTCACCTGAACGGCGCCGGGGAGGACGATTCCGGCGCTCTCGAGCGAGCCACCGTGCCAGCCCATGTCGCACGCCTCCCAGAAGATCGTCCCGCCGCGCGAGACGAAGTCGAGGAAGCGGATTTGGTTCGCCTCGTAGCCGTTGTAGAAGCTCTGCGGCTGGTCGCTCTGGATGATGACGAGGTCCTCGCCGGGCGTCATCTCGCAGGTCGACATCCCGGCCGACGTGACGATCTCGTACTGCCGCTCTCCCGGCCCCTCCGTGAACTCCATCACCTCGAGCATCTGGTCGAGCACCGGAGGGAGCTCGGGTGCCCAGGGCACAACGTCGCGGAAAACGATGATGTGAGACGCCGTCGCGCCGCCGCCCCCGACGTTGATCACGTGGACGACCGAGCCGGAGAGACCGCGCGGCTCGCGCACCTCGAGCGCGACCTCCTTCGCTCCCGCGGTCGCGAAGGTGTGCTGCGCCGTTTTCGTCGTCCGCCACTCGGTGTCCCAGACACCGTCGTTCTCCCAGTCCCACCGCACTTCGATGACCGACTCGGGACCGTCGGGATCGGACGTTGCCCGGGCGTCGAAGCTCACGACCTCCCCGGGCGAGACGAAGGCCGGCTCGTGCTCGAAGGCGGCGACCGGCGGGTGATTGGTCCCGGTAACGGTGACCACCCCGTCGGTCTGCTCGATCGATGCGGAGAGTGCGGAGGCCTGTACTGCGACGCTTCCGAAGAACGGCACGCGCCACTCACCGCCCGCGAGGCCCTCCACCGAGAAGGCGATTCCCGAGACGATCGGCGCCAGGGCCGCGAGATAGTCCCCGCCGTCGGCGTTCTCGTCCGCCCACCACCACCCCGCGACCGCGTCCGGGTGGTCGGCGATGAGTTCGAGAACGCGCTCGATGAAGGCGTACGGATCGGCCGCCGCGACGGCGTCCCCCACCGAGACGGCGCCGCACGAGGCGGCGTCGAGAAGCGACGGATCAAGACCGGGCGCCACGCCGACAGCGAGGGCCAGAAGCTCCTCGATCGCGCGCCCCAGGTTGGCCGTCGAGGCCAGCCCGTTGGCCGTGGCGGTATCGTAGTTCCTGAAGTTGCCCATCGTGAAAGAGACGCTGAACGATCCGTCGTCGAGCGTGACCGGCGTCGTTGTTCTGCTGCTGCCCGACAGAAGCGGCGGCCACGCCGGGTAGACCGTGATGGCCTCGCGGTCGGAGTCCGCGAGCACGAGGGTCTCGTCTCCGCCGGCGACCGGCCGGATCGAGACGGCCCAGTGTGACGCTCCTGGATTCACGCACAGAATCGCGTTCCCGGGACCGTCCTCGATCCACGGGCCCTCGAGCATGAGCGCGCCTGAGGGGTAGCTCTGAAGCGTACGGATCGAGATCGACGCGGCGCGCTGGAGGATCGCCGCGTCGAGCGTGAACTCCATGTGGCTTCGCGCCGGGACGAGAGCGGACTCGATCGAATCGACGAGGTGCGGCCACTCGGCATCGCCGGCAGAGGCCGCGACGACCGTCTCCCGGTCGTTCGCCGAGAACATCGTGAGGAACGGATTCATCGCGACGAGCGCCTTCGCCGTCGAACCGGCGTCGATCGTGACATCTCCGGTCTCACCGGCGTCGACGTATCCGAGAAGAACGGGCGCGCCGGAGTCATCGGCGACGACAAGCACCTGCGACGCCCCGGTCTCGGGCGAGAGAACGCTGAACGAACCCCCGGAAGTGACCGCCGCAGGCTGCGCGAGCGAGAACACCGTGAGCCCGGCGGGATCGACCGCGCATCCGTCCGGAAGATCGACCGTGCCCGAGATGGTCGTGAGTGTGATCGAGTCGTCGGCAGGCGCGCTCGGGCCGGCGACGTCAGAACACGAAGCGAGTCCCATGGCCAGAGACACAAGAAGGACGGAGACTCCGATAGCTGCCTTCACAGATTCACCCCCCGAGGACGTCCCCACCGTCTCGCGGACCCACCGGTGGCGGCCCGCGCCCGACCGCGCCGGCCGCCGGGGCGGAGATCCGGCCCGGCCGCAGGCGCTTCCGGACGGAGTACATGCAAGGGGCGTACCAGCGGAGTCCCCGGTGCGTCAGGAATCCGGGGGAGAACGACGAGGGCCGCCGTGCCGAAGGAGAGACGCGCCACCGGGCGGAGGGAATGCGAGTTGAGGACATAAGTTAGAAGGGTCTGTCAAGGCGCGTGCGAGGCTCTACCCGCTCTCCGCGGGCCCCGCGACGCATGAAAGAGAGCGGCGAGCCAGACCTCAGGGCCGGACTCGCCGCGTGGAGGCTGATCCCTGCTCCCCCTTCTCCTACCTGATCCTGACGATCTTCGCGTGCCGGACCGCACCCGCGGCCTCGAGCCTCGCGAAGTAGAGGCCGTTCCCGACGCTCACGCCGCGGTCGTCGCGTCCGTCCCAGACGGCCGTCGCGGCGCCCGGCGGCAGATCGTCATCGAGGATCGTACGCACGAGCCGCCCGTCCACGCTGTAGACAGCGAGACGGACCTTCGACGCGGCCGGAAGCTCGAAGCTCACGGCCGTTCCCTCACGCGAGGGATTGGGACGCGCCGGGTAGAGCACGAGTGTCGCGGGCAGGCCGCCCTCGACGCCGGTCGCCTCGACGGTGAACGACGCGGCTCCCATGAGAGGACCGCCCTCCGTGCCGTCGTCGGCGTAGGCTCTCCACCAGTACGTTCCGTCGGCCAGCGACGTGTCGACCGTCCACGCTGTCGTCCCGGAGCCCTCGACGACGCCGGACGTCGAAGTGACGAGATCCGTACAGAGCTCGTCCGTGTAGACGCGGTAGCCGTACGTCAGCACGTCGCCGGGATCCGGGTCGATCGCGTTCACGACCGAGAGCGTCGGTGTCGGCGAGGAGACGGTCTCTCCGGTACCCGGACCGTCGAGCGTCGGGGCGCCCGGGAGCGCGTTCCCGATCGGCGGTCCGCTGACGACGACGTCGTCGATGAACCATCCGTTCTGCTGCACGTAGGTATCGGTCTGGAAGCGGAATCTCAGTCCGAGCGCCGCGCTTCCGGCGTACGCGTCGAGCGAGAGCTCGACCTGCTCCCACGGATTGCCGCTGCCGTGGTACTTGGGGCCGATCGGCGTCCATGTCGATCCGCCGTCGGTCGTCGCCTCGACGTAGCAGAAGTCGTAGTCCTCCTCGGTCTCCACATCGTGCCAGAAGCTCAGCGTCGCCATCGGCACGTCCGAGAAGTCGAGCGGAGACGCCAGCTCGATCCAGGTGTTCGAGCTGTTGGGGTACCAGCCGGTCGGGCTGTCGGTGAAGCTGTGGCTCGACGAGTGGGACTCGGAGGTCGTGAGGGCCCACGAACCCGTGGCGGTCCAGTTGCCCGTCCCGGACTCCATGTCGTCGGCGAAGTACGTCTCGGGAGTCCCGACGAGCCACACGAGATCCTCCTGCGCCGAGAACCCGTCGGCGGTCAGGCCGACGGTGAGGGTGAGAACGTGACCGTCCGGCGTCGACGGGTCGACCGTGAACGCGAGCGTCCCGGCGCCGTTCGTCGCCGTCGACCGCGGCGCGATGGTCCCGATCGCGTCGGCCGCTCCGGTCAGATGAACGTACGGGTCGTCGCTCGCGAGCGTGACCGCGACGTTCTGCGCGCTCTCGGAGACTCCGTCGTTTCCGACCGTGACCGCGATCTCGAGCGCCTCACCGGGCTCCGGATCCTGGTCGCCGTCTCCCCCGGACATCGTGAGGCCGGCCATCGACAGATAGCTTCCGGCGACCTGGGTCAGGTAGATCTGCGGCCAGAGACACTCGGCGCGGAGGCCGGGGATCTCGCTCTCGGCCGGCCAGAAGCCGGTGCCGCCGACCTCGACGCACATCGAGAGCACGCCGTGTTCGTCGTACGCCCAGTCGCACGTCGTGCCCGAGCAGTCGTAGAGCACCTCGCCCGCCTGGCCGACGGGGTAGCCGTTCGTCTCGGCCATCACGTTCCCCAGCTCGCGGAAGAGCGCGTCGTCGGGCGTGTGCACCGTGTAGTCGTAGCCGTACGGAAGCAGGATGAGCGCCGCCACGGAGTGGAACGTGATGTTCGTGACGAACTCATGGTCGGCGACGAACGCCATGTAGGCCTGGATCTCGGGCTCCGATCCCGCGGACGGCCCGCAGTAGACGTCGCTGCACGGGTCGAACGAGATGCCGACCTCGCCCCAGTGATGCGGGTAGTTCCGGTTCGGGTCGACGCCGTCGCACGACGTGCCCGCATTGTCGCGCATATTCTTGCGCCACATCCCGCCGCCCGATGGATACGTGAGCTCGTTGTAGACGAATCCGTCGGGGTTCACGATCGGGAGAAACCAGATCTCACGGTTGTCGACGAGCCACGTCGCCCCGGGATCGGTTCCGTAGCCCTCGCAGAGCCACTCCATGTACTCCATGATCACTTCGACGCTGATCGGCTCGCGCGCGTGGTGGAGCCCGTCGAAGAGAGCCTCCGGCTCCTCCTCGTCGACGTCCGGGTTGTCGGAGATCTTCATCACCCAGAGCGCCCTGCCTTCGTGCGTGGTGCCGATCGAGTCGCGCGCCGTCGTGATCGACGGGTACGCCGCGTGGAGAGCGTCGAGGAAGTCGATCGTCTCGGAGTAGGTGTGAAAGTCGCCGAAGTTATCCCCGCGGATCCTGCGCGCGTAGTGCTCCTCCATATTCCCGATCTCGACAACGACGCTGAACCCCTTGCCCTGAAGCTCCTCGAGCTCTTCGGCGTCGGTCACGATCCTCGCCATGACGCCGGGCTTCGCCTTCATGATGTCGAGGCCCGGAAGCTCGCGAAAGGCCTCCCACTCAGCCTGGGAGGCGAACTCCACCACGGCCTGGATCCTCGGTTCCCGGGGCTCCACAGCCCCCGCCACGGCCGCGCAGAGCGCGAGCAGGGCGATGATAGAGAGGGTAGTCCTGCCCTTCGACTGGCGATACATGCTCTCTCCTTTCGCCGGATGCAGCTCGTGTCACGTTGAACCCCCGGAGTCACGCCGCCTCGGGCGCGGCGCCCCGACTACCGGAGGACGACGACCTTTCTGTGCTTCGTCTGACCGGAGACCTCGAGCTTCGCGAGGTAGACCCCGCACGCGACCGAGAGTCCCTCTTCGTCCGTTCCGTTCCACTCCACATCGACAGGACCTGGCCCGAAGACGCCCTCCTTGAGCACACGCACGAGCCTCCCGTCGACGCCGTAGATCGCGAGCCGCGCCCGCGACGCCTCCGGCAGATCGAACGCGATCCGCGTGCACTGCGAGAACGGGTTCGGACGGTTCTGCCGCAGCGCGATCGCCGTCGGCTCCTGAGGCTCCTCGTCGTCCGGCACGTAGTGTACGACGAACTCGGCCGGCTCGGAGAGCGAACCTCTGCTGATCGGGTCCTCCGCATAGGCGCGCCAGCGGTAGTCGCCGTCCTCGAGGTCGACGTCGACCGTCCACCTCGTCGTGTCGGCGGCCTCGGGCACCCCGGTCGCCGACGCGACGACCTCCGTGAAGTGCTCGTCGGCGTAGACGGCGAACCCGTAGGTCAGCCCGTCCGGCGTGTCCGCGTCGAAGGCGTTCGCGACGGCGAGCACGGGGCGCTGCGTCTCCACGACCTCGCCACCGAGCGGCCCCGCGGCAGCCGGCGCTTCCGGCGGCAGGTTCCCGCCGGGCGGAACGCCGACGACCACGTCGTCGATGTACCAACCGTCGTGGTCCATCCAGTCGTCGGTCGCGAGGCGGAAACGGATCCGGAAGTCGGACGCGCCCGCGTAGTCGATCAGATGGTACGACGCCTCCTCCCAGTCGCGGATCGTTCCGTGGAACGTCGGGTCGAGCGTCTCCCAGGCCGAACCGCCGTCGGTCGACACCTCGACGTAGCCGCGGTCGAGACCTCCGCCGTTCTCGTAGCGGTGCCAGAACGTGAGCTTGGCCGTTGAGACATGGGACAGGTCGATCGCATCCGCGAGCTCGACCCACGTGTCGATGTCCTGATCGTAGTCTGAGTACGGGCTGTCCGTCAGCGAGTGGCCGCCCGTGCTGCACTCCTCGTCCGTGATTCCCCAACGGCCGTCGCTCGTGATCCACTTCCCGAGGCCGCTCTCCATGTCGTCGGTGAAAACCGACTCGACCTCGCCGACGACCCATTCGAATGTCCGTTCGATCGGCGGCGCGTCGGAGGTCACGCTCAGCGTCATGCGGAGAAGGTGCCCGTCGGGCGTCTCCGGATCGATCGTGAAGCGGAGCGGCGCCGACGCGTTGTCGCAGCAGGCCCCCGGCGCAATGTCGCCGAAGTCGCACGCCGCGCTCTCGAGGGTGACGTACGCGTCGTCGGTCATGATCGCAGCGAGGACGTTCCGCGCGGGGCAGAGCGGCCCCTCGTTCCGGACGGCCACCGTGAACTCGAGGGTCTCCCCCGCCTCGGGCTCCTGGTCGCCGTCTCCGCCGGAGAGCGTGCAGGTCTCGAGCGACGCGAAGGCGCCGGCCACGAGCGAGAGGTAGGCCTGGGGCCAGAGGCACTCCTCGTTGAGCCCGCGGATCTCGTTCTCGGAGGGCCAGAAGCCCGAGCCTCCGACCTCGACACAGAACGCGTAGATCTTGTTCTTCGTCTCCTGCTCGCCGTAGGCCCAGTCACCCATCACGCCACTGCAGACGTAGAGACTCTCTCCGGACTGGCCGTAGGAGTAGTTGTTGTGCTTCGTCATCTCGGCGCCGAGAGTCCGGAAGATCTCCTGGTCCGGCGCGTGCGCCGTCGTGTAGCTCCACGGGTAGAAGACCGCACCGACGACCGAGTGGAAGTTGATGTTCGTCACGAATTCGAAGGACTCGACGAAGTCCATGACGGCCTTCGTCTCGGGCTCGGACGCCGCCGAGGTGCCCCGGTAGGTTTCGCTGCAGGGATCGTCCGAGCTGCCCTCGCCGCCCCACATGTAGGGGTAGTTCCTGTTGAGATCGACGCCGTCGCACTCCGTACCCGAATTGTCACGGCGGTTCTTCCGCCACATGCCGCCCCCGAACGGATGAGTCGTCTGGTTGTAGACGTAGCCGTCCGGGTTGACGATCGGCAGGAACCAGATCTCCCGGTTGTCGACGATGAACGTGGCGTCGGGGTCGGTTCCGTAGTTCTCGCAGAGCCACTCCATGTAGTAGAGGACGACCTCGAGAGACATCGGCTCGCGGGCGTGGTGGAGCCCGGTGATGAGCACCTCCGGCTCGTCCTCGTTCAGATGCGGATTGTCGGAGATCTTGAGAACGTGGATCTTGCGTCCCTCGACGCTGCGGCCGATCGAGTACTTCTGACTCGTGATGTCGCCGTAGGTCGCGTGGAGGTCGTCAAGGAAGGCAACGGTCTCTTCGTAGGTGTGGTAGGCGCCGAAGTTCCGCTCGGTGAAGCGGGAGGCGTAGAACTCCTGCATGTTCTCGATCTCGACGGTGATGTCGAGGCCGAGCGATCGGAGTCTGCGAAGCTCTTCCGCGGTCGTCACGATGACGGCGCTCTCCCCGGGTGTGATCGCCATGATGTCGAGTTCGCCAAGTTCGACCGCGCCTGCGCGCCACGCGATCGTGGTGAGATCGACGCGCGCCTGGATCCGGGGTTCCTGTGTCTCCGGGATCGCAGGCGCGTCTCCCGCGGCGAGGGCGGCGGGGACCACGAAGTGCGCGAGCACGAAAGCGGCAAACCAGAACCATCTCATCGCCGGGCTCCCCTTGGCTGGCGGACCGGTACGGCACGCGGCGGAACCGCGACCGCCGGTCTCACCCTCTGCGGTCGTGCACCCGCTCATGCCTGGACGCTCGGGGGGTCCTGGCCCATCGGTGGCTCGGTCAGCGCTACTCGAACGCTATTTCTGATCTTACCATACTTTGGCCGAACAGGCAACCGTGGAGGACGCCGTGACGCGCCCGACGATGAGGGTGCACATGGGAGCCAATATAGGGAGGACCGGGCGGCTCACAAGGCGGGAGCCCGGCTCGCCGGGGCGGTCGCCCCGTCACGACATCGAGAGCCCCTCGGGTCCGCCGCGCTCGATCGTGAGCACCCCACGCTCCGGAGCGACCCGGTCCCAGCGGCCGACCCGGCTGACGGCCGCCACCGCCGGCGGCCACGCCAGGATGCGCTCGGAGATCCGCGGCCCCAAGAGGTAGAACGCCTTCCCAAAGCGGCTGCCCGCGAGCGCACCCGGGAGAACCTCGGACGCGACCCGGCGCCTGTAGATGGCGCGCACCGCCGCCGGGCCGCCTCCCTCCCGAACGGCCTCGGCGGCGACGCGGCCGCTCGCGACGGCGTGCGCGATCCCCTCGCCCGTCACGGGGTTTGCGAGCCCCGCGGCGTCGCCGGCGAGGAGCGTCCGGCCCGAGCCGAGCGCGGAGGGCGGCGCCGTCCTGGGAACCGCCGAGGCGACGGCGCGGCCGACGTCCCAACGGTCGACGCCGAGCCGCTTCACGTAGTCGAGGAGTTCCTCGCGATACCAGCCCCGGAGCGGTCGCTGGCTGTAGATGCCGATGTTGAGGTGGTTCCTCTTGGGGAAGATCCAGACGTAGCCCCGACGCCCGCGCGAGAGGTCGAGAAGGACCCTGCCACCGAAGGGCTCGAGCTCGCGGGGCTCAGGAGGGAAAGCGCGAACGTAGAGAGCGCCCGACATGCGGGGAGCGGGAAGACCGAGGGCGCTCCGGACGAGGCTCCTCGCGCCGTCGGCGCCGACGACGTACTCGCCCGTCCATCGGCGCCCTCCCGCTTCGACCGATACCCCGCGACTTGTCTCTTCCACACTCCGGACCGGCGCCGAGAGTTCGACGCGGGCCCCCGCGGCGGCTGCGCGCTCGGCCATCGCCGAGTCCATCTCGGCGCGCGTGACCGTGGCGACAACCGGCCGCGGTGAACGCCAGACGAACCGAACGCGATCCCCGAGCCGGATCTCGACCGTGCTCGCTCGGTCGTGGATGAGCGGTCCGATCTCCGGTCCCAGGAGGCGGAGCGCCGGCATCGTCAGACCGCCGGCGCAGACCTTCGCTCTCGGGAAGGCGAGGCGCTCGAGCACGAGCGTGGCGAGACCCAGCTCGGCGGCCCTCCGGGCGCACTCGCTTCCGGCCGGCCCCGCGCCCACGACGATGAGATCGTAGTGTGTCATCATCGCACGTGCCCGCGCCTACTCCATGCGCAGCTCTCCGAACGTCCCGGGATCGTAGTCGATCGGAACCTGCCAGTCCGCCGCACGCCCGCCCCGCGCCTGCTTCCTTCGGAAGTTGACGCTCCAGCACGGCGCGTCCGGGTCGGCGCCGACCTCGGAGAACGGCAGCCTCGCCTCGAAGGTCCAGGCGCCGCCCGTCCTCCGCGTGGCGACCTCGATCGCGCCGTCCCACGCGGTATCGGCCGTGAATCGCCCGTCGTCGTCGAAGGCGATCCGCTGATCGAAGATGACACCGGCGGCGTTCACGTAGACCTGATAGACGACGCCCTCGCCGGCGTCTGGGCAGAAGAAGTAGCCGACGCAGTCGTCGCGATAGACGGCGCCGTCGCGCTCCGCGGCGGCCGCGACGATCTCGTCGACGCGCGCGTCGTGGCAGACGGCAGCGAGGTAGAGGCTCTCGCCGTCCCTCCCGAAGAGGAACTGGGTCTCGTCGGCGATGCGGGCGTCCTCGTACGGCGGATAGAGCTCCACGACCGGCGCGAGCCGTTGCCAGCAGGCTTCGTCGAGTTCGCCGTCGATCGTCGGCGCCCGCGGGAGGCGGCTCGCGACCGCCAGCCGCCGGATACTCATGCCGATGTCGGTCGTGAGGTCGCGTCCATTCGAGAGAGGGTAGTCGAACGAGAAGCGCGGCGCGGGGTAGAGCGGACCCGGGTTCGATGCGCGGAAGGGTAGCCGGCCTTCCTCTCCGGAAGCGATCTCGAGCGGCAGGGTCTCCGGCTCGACGACCCATCCCGGAGGTACGTCCCAGACGAGCGAGCCGGCGATCGGGCGGTCGGACGCGTTCACGATCCTCACTGTCGAGTCGAACCACTCCTCGTCGCCCTCCCCGATCCGGACGGGAAACGAAGAGACGTGCTCGTTCTCGATCCGCTCGATCTCGCGCTCGTTGTCGATCGTCGACACATCCTCGCCGTAGATATTGCCGAGGTGAACGATCGCAACTTCGTGGTCGTTCTCGGTCACCGTGACCCACGCGAACTGGAAGAACTCCCCGCGCTCGATCGGCTCGGTCTCGTTACGGTACATCCCTCCGCCGGAGCTCCCCACCGTCACGTACCGGATGCCGTCGTACTCCCCCGAGAAGTAGTGATGAAGGTGTCCGCAGAAGACGGCATCGACGCCGTGGCGAACCAGGATCTCGTGGAGCGCGTCGGGTTGCCCCATCGCCAGCGTCGACGCCCAGAGAGGCTTATGAGCGAAGACGAACGTGCGCTTCGCCTCTCGGTTCGCCTCGAGGTCCGAGACGAGCCACTCTCTCTGCGCATCGCGAAGGTCGCTCCAGGACTCGATCATGCTGTTGTCGAGAACGACGAAGTGAACGCCGTCGCGATCGAAGGAGTAGTACGGCTCCTGGCCCGTCCGCTCGATGTAGAGATCCCGGGAGGCGTCGCTCCAGATGTCGTGGTTCCCGGGCGTCAGATAGACCGGGGCCTCGAGCCCGGCGATCATGGCCAGGATGGTGTCCCACTGGGCGCTCGCGAGCTCCATGTCCTCGATGTACCCCTCGATCTGGTCCCCCACCGTCACCACGAAATCGGGGTTCATCCGGGCGATCTCCTCGATGACGCGCGGATAGACGCCCTCGACGTGGCCCCCCGTGCGATCGCTCAGAATCGCAAAGTGAAAGAGCGGCGTCCCCTCGCCGGCCGCGACAGCCGGCGCCCATGACGCCGCGACGAGGAGCGCCATGACCACCAGCGCGCCGGATCTTCTCATCTCGCACCTCCTTGCGTTGCATGGAGTTGCACCGCTCTGCGCCCCCTCGCGACGCCGCGGCCACACAGTGATGCTAGTGCCGCGCGCCGGTCGTGTCAATCGATCGAACTGGACCCCGAGGCCGGATCCGCAAGACGCGACCGCCGCCGTCGGTGGCTCGTCGCACGTCGGAACGCGGTCCCGGCGCAGAGGCCGGCCGGCGACCGGCGCCGCGCCCGCGACGCTCCGCGGGAATATTCTCTTTGACTCCTGTTGGACCGTTGCTAGTATCGTACGCGATCGGCGACCAGGTGACGTTCGTGTCGGAGGTGAGTGGCGTGCGGGTCTGTCCGGAGTGCGAGTGTCAGTTCGAGGAGCCGATCGTCGTCTGCCCTCACTGTCACGTTCCCCTTGTCGAGCGAGACGAACAGGAGATCGACGACGTCGACGGCGTCCTCCCGTGCGACGGACTCATCGTCATCGCGTCGACGAACGACGAGGGACAGATCGGCGCCATTCGGGAACTTCTGGAAGAGAGCGGCATACCCTGCTTCCTCAGCAACGAACTCTTTCCGGCCGAACCCTCTCCCCGCGAGACCCTCGTGATGATCCCGCGAGAGATGGCGATCGACGCCAGGCGCCTCATGAGGAGCTTCGTCGGATAGCGTGATCGCGACGGAGAGCGGCGCAGGCACCTACCGTTTGTATCCTATCTTCCGAAGGAACTCCCCGCGCGTCGCGACGTCGCCGGGCCCCTCGACGCCCTTCGGCGACGCGCCGTCGACGACGCCCAGAATGCCCTTGCCTTGGGGCGTTTCGGCCACGATCGCCTCGAGGGGATTCGCGGTCGCGCAGAAGATCCTGCAGACCTCCTGGCAGTTGGCGACCGAGCGCAACACGCTGATCGGGAACGCGTCGCGCATCACGATCGCGAAGCTGTGACCGGCGCCGAGGGTCGACACGATCTCGATCGCCGCTCTCTCCATCTCCTCGTCGTTGCCGTCGTGCCGCACGAGACGCGGCCCCGACGCCTCGGCGAAGGCGATCCCGAACTTCGAGCCGGGCGCGGTCGTCGCGAGGATCTCGTAGAGGTCTTCGACCGTCTTGATGAAGTGGGACTGCCCGAGAATGACGTTCGTCCCGTCGGGGAACGCAACAGGCACCGTCCGGATCTCCATGGTCGCGCTTCTCCTTCCCGCCGGATCACCCGGCGCGTGAGTGTCCGCCGAAGACTCGATCGAGTCTTAGCGCAGACGCGCGCGCCGTGTCAACCGGTCGGGGACTGAGAGGCGATCCGGACGACGAGGCGAACCGCCGCTTGCGATGGACGGCCTCAGGGAATAGACTGAGGCTGCCAGCCGACGGACCGGGACGGAGGCCGCATGAGAGTCCTCTACCTATCCGAGGTCCAGTGGCGCTCGCAGGTGTCGAGGAAGCACCTCATGATCCGTCGCTTCCCCGAAACCTGGAGCACGCTGTTCCTCTCGCCCATGAACGCCCGCGCCTCCGAGAACAGCCTCGGCCTTCGGCACGACGAGCGCTGGTCGGGCGTCTCCTACCGGACGATCCCGCACGCGAAGCCCGACTCGACGATCGGCGTCGTCCGTGCCATGACGCCCGCGCTCGCCCGCTGGGGCCGTCGCCGGATCGCGGCCGAGGCAAGGGCCTTCGAGCCCGACGCGGCGGTAATCTCCTTCATATGGGCGGCGCCGTCGATCGGCGACCTCCACGGCCTCGGCATCCCGGTGCTCTACGACTGCAACGACCTGCACTATCGCTTCTACCCGCCCCGCGGCGGCCAGACACGGGAACGCTTCGGAGAGACGGTGCGATGGGCGGACGAGGTCGTCTGCTCCTCGGAGTACCTCGCCGAGGTCTGTGGAAGAGGCACGGTCATCGGAAACGGCGTCGATCTCGAGACCTTCACGGGACGGCTCGACGTCGCCCGTCCGGAGCGGATCGCCGGAAGCGCTCTTTCGGACTGCGTCGATCTCGTCAGCTACGTCGGATCGATCGACGAGCGGATCGACTTCGGGATGCTCGAGGCGGTCGTCGGAGCGCTCGCCGACCGGGATCCCCGCTCCGGCCTCGTCTGTGTCGGGAGGATCTTCGAGAGCGCCCGCCGGGCGAAGGAGGATCTCGAGCGGCGATACCCCGGGCACGTTCTCTTCACCGGGCGCGTCCCGTACGAGGAACTCCCCCGCTATCTCTCCCACACGAGAGTCGGCGTTGCGCCGTTCGTGCTGACCGAGAAGACGAAGGCGATCAACCCGAACAAGCTGTACGTCTACGCGGCCATGGAGCAGGGGATCGTCTCGACGCCGTTCTCTCCCGAGGTCCGCAGCCACGAGGATCTCGTGCGCATCGCGACGGAGCCCGACGGCTTCGCGGCGGCCGTCACAGAAGCGCTCGGCGACGATGAACGCCGCCGAGCGGTACGTGAGAGGATCGCCCTCCCCAACAGCTGGAACGTCAAGACTTCGGAGTTCGTGAGCCTCCTCGCGGATCTCGCGGAGCGCGGCTACTCGGGCTGATCCGGCCGAGCTTCCTCACCCACGCGGATCCGGTCGGGGGGCCTTTCGTCGATCGGGACCTCGATCGCCTCCTCGTCGCCTCCTTCGCCCCGCATGAAGCATGGCACGAGATAGAAGTGCAGCGTCTCGGAGGGGTAGTAGTAGTCCAGCTCGATCTCGTACGACTCCCAGCAATAGCCGGAAGCGTAGACCCTCACCAGGAAGTCGCGCTCCTCGTCCCCACCGCGTCCGTCGGGATAAAGGTAGCCGCCGTAGAGCTGCGCGTAGCCTCCGCCATCGACCTGCCGGCTCCCGAGGAAGTCGTCGTCCCACCAGTCCGTCTCGTAGAGCTCGACGGTCGCCCAGGGAATCGCGTAGCCCGTGTAGTAGTCCGACACGTAGACGTGCAGCACGGCCATCCGTGGATTTGCGTGTTCGCACCACGGCCAGCCGCACCAGACGATGCAGCCCGAGGAGCAGATCACGATCGCCAGAAGCGCGACAGCCAGGGAAATCCTTCGCGGTTCGAGCCTCATGTCGATACCCTCCTCCCGTACTGCCCGCGGTCTTCTCTCGGGGCCCGAAGGCCCGCTCGGAGGCGCGACCGCTGCGCGTGACACCCTAGTGCCCGTGGATCGTGACGTCGAACTCGATCCACTCGATCACCGGCCTTCCGTGTGGACCGACGCGGTCGATCTCCACGTCCTCAACCTCGACGCGGACGCGGAGAGAACCCGCTCGCTCCTCGACGACGAGACCGGGCCGTGGATGACGGCCGTTCTGCCCGTCGACGTCGAGCCTCATGAAGATCTCGCTCCCCCACCCGTCGTCCCACCCGAGCCGACCGACGATCTCGGTCGCGTCGCCGTGGCTCGACTCGACGGCCTCGATCGACACGATCGCCGTCTCTCCGCGGTGCCTGACTCGCTCGCGGAAGTCGTCGGATGCGCGTCGCATCCGGAACTCCCGGTCCAGAAGAAGACGTCCGCCGGGCCGGTCGCCGTACCCGTACCACTCACCGTACGGCTCGCCGTACCAGCCGCCCTCGACGTAGAGGCCGACGGAGTCGGTCGCCCAGCTGCGGGGGTGGTCGCGCCACGCCGGAGGAACCGGCCAGAACCCGGGAGACCCGACAACGACACGGCCCGGCCGGTGCCCGCCGACCACGACACGGCCGCGCGGACGCGACCCCTGTGGCCACGTCCAACGGTGGTCGATCATCGGAGGCGGGAGCCAGGGCCCACTCGCTCCGCTGGGCCAGGGGGCCTCGTGCGCGCAGGCAACGAGCGTTTCATACCCCCCCGGCCCAGCGATTCTCAAGGCATAGCCTCGGCTCTCGGGAATCCGGTACGTACGGCCCGGATGGACGTAGTTCGAGCCGGACCACCTGTTGGGGAACAGGAGATTCACGCGCCCGTCAGGCGTGTGATCCACGATCGTGACGTAGCAGGGTCGGTTCACGCGGAAGAAGACCCAGAGCGGATCGCCGGTCCGGTAGACCGCTCCGTCGCCGCGATCGGTCCAGATGCGAACGCGGAGTCCACCGTGATGCCAGACGCCGCCCCAGTCGTCGCCCCAGCCGCTCCAGCCCGGCTCGGGGACGACCACGACGCGTTCCTCCCGGGTCTCGTCCTCGACCGGCCGACCGGCGTCTTCGACCGCGGCCCGGTCGCTGATCACCTCGGCGCCGCGCGTGGAGACGGCGCCGAACGCGACCACGAGAGAGGCGAAGAGCATCGCCACGACGAGCTTCGTTTGTCGAAGTGAGAGCGTTCGTGTCACGTGAATCACCTCCTCGGACACGGCGGCGACTCCCGCCGCCTCGAGGCGAAGCTTCTCTCGCCTCGCGATCTTCTTAGACGGTCGCCCCGCAAGCGTATTCACGGGACGAAGGAAGGACGGCCTCCGGACGCACGAAGCGCCGGCAGACGGCTGCCGGCGCCGGGACGAATCGGGCGTGCGACGTCGCGCCTCTCCCGCGGCACGCCCGTTCGGCGAGACGATCGTGACTCAGTCGCGGGCCGAGACGGCGAGGATCAGCGTTCCACTCTCGATCGGCGGTCCTCCGAGGAGCACCGTGCCGCCGCTCTCGAGACGGAGGCGCGTCCGGAGGACGATGTCGTCCTCGCTGCGCGGCGGGGGCGCGTCCTTGGTGGAACGAACGTCCCGAACGAGCGTGATCGTCATCTCGATGCGGCGATCCCCTCTCCCGCGCCTCGCGACGGGCTCGATCTCGAGGATGAAGCGCTCCGGCAGCTCGACCGTGGAGACGCGATCGAAGACGGCGTGGGTCGAGACGCGGCCGACCATCGTGTACCGCCCGTACGCGAAGAGGGCGCTCAGCTTCTTCCCCAGCCCCGCGAGCTTCGGGTCGATCTGGATCGCCTTCCCTGCGGGTCCCCTCGCACCGGCCGGCGCCGAAGCGCGGATCGAGACGATCTCGACGGAGACGCCGCTCTCTCGCTCCGCGAGGGCGGGGACGACCATGAGCGCGACCAGAACCACCGCCAGAGCATTCGCAGTGAGCCTCATGGATCTCCTCTCTCTGTCCGGAAGCGCTCCGTCTACGGAGCCCCCGGACCCTGGCCGAAGATGCCTGGCTCGGTCTCGTCCGAGAAGACCCAGATCACGGTGATCTCCGGGTCTCTCGAGTGGAACCACATGGGCGTGTAGCCCGCGGCGAACGTCTCGATACTCTCAACGGCGCAGCCGCCGGCTCCGCCCGAACCCCGGCCCGCAAAGAAGCCCGCCGGTCCCACAACGAGGACGAGAACGGCGGCCGCGACGCAGACGCCCGCCGCCGCAAGCGCGCGCCTTCTCGTCGTACCATAAACCGGGCGCACCTCTCTGACCCTTCGGGGTCTCGCCGCCGCGCGGTCGACGCGGTCCAGCGCCACCGAAAGCCGCGTCCGGAAGGCCGACCACTTCTCCGGCCCGACCGCCGGGGGCGCGCCACTCGCGAGTATACTATCGAGGCGTCGGAGCGCGTCAAGCTCGCGCGAACAGGCCTCGCACGTCGCGAGATGGCGCTCCACGCGCCGTCGCCGCCCAGCCGGAAGCTCCCCGTCGACGTAGGCGGTGAGATAGCGGCTCACTCGGCATCTTCGCTTCATCGCTCTTCGCTCTCCTCGATCTCGGCGCCGACCGACGTTCCGGACTCGACGTACGGCGCCAGGATCGCCCTCAGCTTCTTCCTCGCGTAGTGGAGCCGGGACATGACCGTCCCGATCGAGCAGCCGACGACCTCCGCGATCTCCTTGTAAGACAGCTGCTCGACCTCCCGAAGCACGAAGACGGTCTTGTGATACTCGGGCAGCGAGTCGACGGCCGCCTGGATCTGTTCGCCCAGCTCAGATGCCAGCGCGCGCTCGCCCGGGCCGGTCGGCCGTGGAGACGTCAGGGGCTCGCTGCCGGCGTACTCGGCGACCTCCTCGGGAACGATGTGCGAGTCGATCGACCGGGCCCGCCTGCGTGTGTAGTCGATGCAGGTGTTCATCGCGATCCGGTAGAGCCACGTCGAGAAGCGGGACCGGCCCTTGAAGCTGCCGATGCCCTTGTAGGCCCGGATGAACACCTCCTGACCCAGATCGAGCGCGAGGTCCTGGTCCTTCGTGAACCGGTAGGCGACGGCGTAGACGATGTCCTTGTAGCGCTCGATGAGGTCGTCGAAGGCCCGCCGATCACCCGACTGGCAGGCCCTCACCTTCTCGAGATCGAGCTCCCTTCGGTCCCGGTCGGGCATGGTCCCTCGCAACGGTCTTAGACGCCGGCTCGCCGGCCGTATTCATGACCCGGCGACGACCGATCCGGGCCCACTGAGCGGGCGCTCGGCGCCGTCAGAGCGCGATCTCCCCGAACTCCGAGAGCTTGTCGGTGACGAGGCGCTGGATCTCCCCCAGGCGCTCCTCGGTCCGCGCCTCGAAGCGCATCACGATGACGGGCTGCGTGTTCGAGGCCCGCACGAGACCCCATCCGTCTCCGAAGAGAATTCTGACGCCGTCGACGTCGATCACGTCGTAGTTGGCGCCGAAGTACTCGACCGCCTTCCTGACCATCTCGAACTTGACCGCATCGTTCTTCGTCTCTCCCCTGATCTCCGGCGTGGAGTAGTACTTCGGGATGGTCGCGACCATCTCCGAGAGCGACTTCTCGCTCCGGGAGAGCATCTCGAGGATCCGGCACGACGCGTAGATCGCGTCGTCGATGACGTAGTAGCCCTTCGCGAGCACCATGTGCCCGCTCATCTCCCCGCCGAGAGGAGCGCCGCTCTCCTTGACCTTGCGCTTCAGGAGCGAGTGCCCCGTCTTCCACATGACGGGTGTCCCGCCGTGCGCCTCGATGTCCTCGACGAGCGCCTGGGAGCACTTCACGTCGAAGATGATCTCGGCGGGCCCTTCCTTAAGAACTTCCCGCGCGAGAAGCGCCAGGATCTTGTCGGCGAAGACGATCTCACCGTTCTCGTCCACGGTTCCCACACGGTCGGCGTCACCGTCGTAGCCGATCCCGATGTCCGCCCCGTTCTCCTTCACCGCGGCGATGAGGTCCGTGATGTACTCCATCACGGTCGGGTCGGGATGGTGGTTCGGGAAGTCGCCGTCCGGCTCGGTGAAGAGTTCGATCACCTCACACCCGAGGTCCCTGATGAGCTTCGGCGCGACGAGCCCGGCGCAGCCGTTCCCCGAGTCAACGACCACCTTGAGGGGCCTCGCGAGGTGAACTCTCTCTCTGATGGCGTCCGCGTAGGCGTCGAGGATCACCCCCGCGGCGGCGCGGCCCTCCCCTTCCTCGAAGTCGCCGCTCGCGATGATCTCGCGAATCTTCTGGATCTCCTCGCCGTAGACCGAGTCCTCTCCGAGATTGAGTTTGAAGCCGTTCATGTCGGGCGGATTGTGGCTCCCCGTGATCATCACGGAGCCGTCGACCGGCAGCTCGAAGAGGCTCATGTAGAGCGCCGGCGTCGGAACGACTCCGACATCGATCACATCACAGCCCGTCGAGAGAACGCCCTCGGTGAGCGCCTCGCGGAAGCTCGTGGTCGAGTGACGGATATCCCCGCCGACGGAGATCCGCTTGCCGCCGTGCCTCAGGACGTAGGTGCCGAAACCCCGACCGATCCGGCGGACGACGTCGTCGGTCAGGTCCCTGCCGACGACGCCGCGGATGTCGTACTCTCGGAAGATGTAGTCCTTCATTGGCGCTCCCTCCGGCAGCTCAGGGTGTGAGCCAGGGAAAGGTCGTCGCTTCGTGCTCCTCTTCGGCCTCTCCGACCCCGGGCGTATCCGCCGGCATCTCGGTCGAGCGCCCCAGGGCGCTTCGGATCTGGCCCCACCATCGCTCGGGGGTTTCCAGGGAGAGTTCGACCGAGGAGGTCTCCGGCCCGACGATCTCGACGACGACCCGTCTGCCCTTCTCCGGCGTGCCAACGATCCTGACGTCCGTGATCGCGCTCTCGGCGGCCGTCTCTCGTCGGAACGGGTACCGCATCACACCGCGGCGCCCGCCGGCGTCGACGACGTAGAGAGCGGCGCGCGTCAGTCGGATCTCCGCACGGAACGCGCCGCCTCTGGACCCTTTCGTGAGCCGTACGCGCGCGCCCGACGCTTTGGCGAGGAGCCCCTCGTTGAGGAGCCGGCCTTCGAGCTTCTCGAGCGCCGCCGCGGCCTGACGCCGCTGCCACCAGCCAAAGAGGACCGCGAAGACCGTCGGGATGAGATACGCGAACGGAGAGCCGAGGCGCCTCAGGACCTTCGGATCGAAGTCGAAGTCGAAGTCGCTCCGATAGACGAGGTACGCGATCCCGAGCGCGGCGAGCGCGAAGTAGACCCACGTCTCGTTGCGTTCTTCGGCCACCGCGCCTCCTCGCCGCCCGGGCTGGCTCGAGCGGGCCTCAAGGCTCTCACGAACTCGCGGAGTCGGCGAATACTCCCTACCGGTAGACGATGCCGATCCTGGCTCTCACGTCGGCCATCGTCGCCTCCGCGATCCGCCGCGCCCTCTCGGCGCCGTCCCGAAGGATAGCGAGGATGTCGTCGGGACGCGTCAGCAGCTGGTTTCGGCGCTCGCGGACCGGACCGATGATGTCCTGCAGGTGCTCGATGAGGATCTTCTTGCAGTCGAGGCATCCGATCGCGGCCGTCCGGCATCCATCGGCGCAGTGGTCGAGCTCCTCCGGGGTGGAGAAGATCCTGTGATAGCTGTAGACGTTGCAGATCTCCGGGTTCCCGGGATCGCTCCTGCGTTTCCTCGCCGGATCGGTCATGGCCGTGGCGATCTTCTTCTCGATGGCATCGTCGGAATCGTCGAGGTAGATGCAGTTGTCGAGGCTCTTGCTCATCTTGTTCGCGCCGTCGAGGCCGAGGATCCGGGCGCCCTTCGAGAGGACCTCGGCGGGCTCCGGGAAGGTCTCCCCGAAGGCCGCGTTGAACCGCCTGGCCACTTCCCTCGTGAACTCCAGATGCGGGACCTGGTCCTCGCCGACCGGGACGATCTCCGACCTGTAGAGGAGGATGTCGGCTGCCATCAGGACCGGGTATCCGAAGAGACCCATGTTCACGTTACCCGGGTTCTGCCGCACCTTCTCCTTGAACGTCGGGATCCTCGAGAGCCTCCCCATCGGGGTAACGCAGTTCAGGATCCAGGCCAGCTCGGTGTGCTCCTTCACGTCGGACTGGATCATGACGATGCTCTTCTCCGGATCGAGACCCGCCGCCAGGTAGCTCGCGGCCGCGTCGACGACTCGCCCCCGCATCTCCGACGGATCGAAGCGGGCCGTCATGGCGTGGTAGTCGACGATCCCGAAAACGGGCTCGTACTGCTCCTGCAGGCCGATCCACTGCCGGATGGCTCCGAGATAGTTGCCGACGTGGAGCCTGCCGCTCGGCTGAATGCCGCTGAAGAAGTGCTTCCTCATGTCGTCTCCCGATGGTGCCGGTCCGGCTCCTCAAGGGCCCGCGGGCAGCGGGAATCGCCGACGCGCGGACAACGAGACATTCCGGGAGATGGTAGCACGGCCACACGCGGGCGTTCAAGCAGGCCGGTGCGTCAATGGGTATCGTCAGCGCTAGTGGTGCGCGGGATGCTCCCGTGTGTCGTGCACCGCCCCTGTCTCACGGTGGGTCTCGCCGCGCAGGTCGCTCAGGCGGACCCGCGCCTCATCGGAGACGGGGTTCGCCCGGAGCGCGCTCTCGTAGGCGGCGATCGCGGCAGCCGTGTCACCCGCGACCTCTTCGATCCTGCCGCGCGCGATCCAGACACGGTCCGGGATCCCGCCGCCGGACGCCCCGGTGTCCGCCACGCTCTCGGCCCGCTCGACGGCCGCCCTTGCGCCTTCGACGTCCCCGGCTTCGACCAGGACCATCGCCCGTTCCGCCGGTCCGACGGGATCGTGCGGCCGAAGCGCCACGTAGGCGTCGAGATGCCCGAGGGCCGCCTCGAGATCGCCGGCGGCCGTGTGGACACCGGCTACCCAGAGCCGCCAGGACGCTTCGTCGGGCTTCGCCTCGATCGCGCGCTCGAGAACGGCGAGCCCGTCCGCGGCGCGGCCGGAGCGCACGAGGGCTTCGCCGTAGGCGTAGAGGTGTTCGGGCCGGTCCGGCTCGAAGGTCGCCGCGGCCCCGAACTCGTCGACCGCCGCGCCCCACTCGTTCGAAGCCACGGCCGCCCTGCCGCGCTCGTAGTGAAGGAGTGCCCGCGCCTTGAAGTCGATGCGTGGCACCTTCCTCCCGGCGTCGACGGTCACGCCGTAGGGCTCGACGTCCGTGACGATCTCGAACGCCTGCTCGGACGACCCTATCTGGATCCACTCCTCGTAGGACCACCCCGCGAGATCGATCGTGAGCGGGACCGGCGTGCGGAAGACCTCGCCCTCCTGGCGGATCGAGCCGATGATCGCGAAGCGGCCGCCGCCCTGCGGTTCGACCTCGTACGCGAGTATGTACGTCGGCAGGTCGCCTCGCGAGATCCACTCATAGAAGAACCAGTCGAGATCGCTCCCCGAGGACGCCTCGAGGCCGGCGGCGAGGTCCCGCAGCGCGGCCGAACCTCCCTCGCTCCGCTCCCGCAACAGGACGAGCCCCGAGCAGAACGCCTCGTCGCCGAGCACATCTCGGAGGAGGGAGAAGACGATCGTCCCCTTGGCCGCGCAGAGCCGCGCGTCGGGCAGTTCGTCGGTGCCGAGGCATTCCGCGAGCGGCGCGCGCCCGCCGGAGTCCGCGAGCGCCGCAAGATACTGCGTGCTGAGGAGTTCGCGCCGCCGCTCCGCCAGCTCCGTCTCGCCGGTAATCTCGAGCCATCCGAGCTCGATCATGCCTCCGAGCGCGGCCGTCACGAGCGGCCCCGGGTCGACGACGGAGGGCCACCAGCTCCTGGCGAGGCCCGAGAGCCAGCGATCCGGCGGCGGCACCGCCGCCGGTCGAGGGGCGTCGCGTCGGACCCTCACGACGACGAGGCCCGGACCCGAGGTGACCCTGCCCTCGGTCCGCCACGGAACGGCGACGACGTGCAGCCAGTCGAACGGATAGGGCCCGAAGCAGGCCTCGAGATACCGGACGGGCTCCTTGAGCTCGGCCGTCGGGCTCCTCGAGGCCGCGCCTCCCGGCGCGCCCGGATCCGCCACCCACGAGTAATCGAGCACGCGGTCTCCCCAGAGGCCGCGCCTGGCCCGAAGGTCGCCGACTATGAGATCGGCCCGCCTGATCGGCGCCGACGTCTCCCAGACGTCGCCCGCCGCGCAGCGGTCGGTCGGCGACGCCCGAAGCGGCGCCATGCCCATGAGCGAGCCCGTGCAGACGCTCGAGAGTCCCTCGGGGTATCGGGCGACCACCCGGTAGGTCGCGTGGTCCGCCGGACCGGACGACGGGTACCACCACGTGGGCTCCGTCAGAATGAGGAGCCCCTCGCAGGCGCCGACGCCGTCGCCCGGAGCGAGCGTGCCCGCGTACCGGATGACGAGGCGAAGCCCGTCGACGGCAGCGGTGTCGGAGAGCGCGATCGTGAGACCGTCCCCGCTCCTCGTGTACGCAAGGCGAGGCCCGCCGTCGCGATCCACGGAGAGCACTCTCAGGGCTTCGTCGAGAACGAGCTCGACGCGACCGCCGCGGACGGAGAGGTCGAGCGTAGCGACCGCCGCAAGCGAGCGGGCGCCGGGGTCCACGCAGAGGTCGATCTCGTAGCGCCCGACGTCCAGCCTCGCGATCGCGGCCCGGGCCTCCTCGACGCGCGCGTCGTCGGAGCGGAACGCGGCGTCGACGGCCGGACCTACGTGGTCCGGGACGTCGGCGCAGGCGACTCCGGCCGCGAGGAGGGCGGCGAGGAGAGTCGTTCGCAGTAGTATACCGTCCATCGGGACCTCCGGACGCCAGGCATGCCGGGCCGGGCAGTCGAATCATCGCAGAGTGGAGCCCATGGTAGCACCGCGCCGCCGGATCGGCAACCCGGCGACACCGGCTTGACTGCGCGCTGCCCCGGGGGTAGAATCGACTCGGGAACAGGAATCCGAGGTCGAAGCGATGTCTCCAGTCTACAGCGAGAAGGTCCTCGATCACTTCAGGAACCCGCGGAACGTCGGCGAGTTCGAAGATCCCGACGGCGTCGGTGTTGAGGGAAACCCCGTCTGCGGCGACCTCATGGAGATTCAGATCAAGGTCGAGGACGGCCGGATCAGCGACATCCGCTTCAAGACCTTCGGCTGCGGATCGGCGATCGCGACGAGCAGCATGGTCACCGAGCTGGCGCGGGGCATGACGCTCGATGAAGCGCTGGCCATCACGCGCGACGACGTCGCCAACGAGCTGGATGGCCTTCCTCCGCAGAAGATGCACTGCTCGAACCTCGCCGCCGACGCGCTGCACAAGGCGATCCGCGACTACCACGAGAAACACGGTAGCGGGAACGCCGGGGCCTGAGCGTCCGGCGCGAAGACAGCGAAGCGGGAAGAGGGATGCGCGGCCCTTCGAGGCCGCGTACGTCTTTTCCGGAGACCCGTTGGGGATCGACGACGCGGATTACCTGTTGACAATACGCTACGTCTGTCGTAATCGAATCATGTCTTGGATGCGCGGCGAAGGAGTGCACCAGAAGTCCAGGAGGGTGAGATGCAGGAAACCCCTCAGATGGGAAGTCAGCCCCCGACCCCGTCGAGCGGCGAGACGCCGCAGGGGATGAAGCCACAGCGCGGTGGCGTCATCCTGGCTCTCGGAATCGTGGGAATCGTGGTCTGCTTCATCTGCGGCATCATCGCATGGGTGATGGGACAGAAGGACCTGAAGGAGATGAGAGAGGGCGTCAGGGATCCCTCCGGCATGCAGCTCACGAAGGCCGGCTGGATCTGCGGGATCGTCGGCACGATCCTCGGTATCCTCGGGTTCATCTGGTTCCTCATCTGGGTCGTCATCATCGGAAGCAGCGGATTCCTCGGGGCGCTCGGAGCCTGAGCTTGAAGCTCCGCCTCGTCCGCGGCGCGCCGCCCTATCGCCCGCCACGATCGGCCGCGATCGCCGCGGCGATCCTCGCGGCGCTCGGGCTTGCCGCCGCGCTCCTTCCGACGATCGAAGGAAGCCCCGTCATCTGCCCGTTCCGGGCCGTGACGGGGCTTCCGTGTCCTACATGCGGCATGGTGAGGACGACGCACCTCATCTTCCAGGGGAGGCTTAGGGAGGCGCTCGCGGTCAATCCGTTCGACGCGCTCTTCCTCGTCGGCGCGATTCCGGCCGCCCTCGGCCTCTGGGCCGCCAACCGGCTCCGCGGGATCTCCTTGCGCATCGAACTCAGCAGGCGAGAGAGACTCGCGGCCTGGGTCACGCTCGCCGTCCTCGTCGCCGCGAACTGGGCCTACGTGCTCGCGACGCAGCTCTAGCCGTCACACGAGTAGATCTCGCGGTAGAGTCCCCAGTAGAGGTAGACCCTCCGCACGTAGTCGTTCGTCTCGCGGTAACCGATGTCCTCCACGAAGACATCGACGTCGCCCGAGCCGCCGTACTCCCACCAGCGCTCGACGTTCTCGGGGCCGCCGTTGTAGGCCGCGAGGGCGCGGAGGACATCGCCGTCGAAGTCCTCGATCTGCGCGGCGAGATAGTAGACGCCGTACTCCACGTTTGTCGCCGGATCGAGGAGCTGGCGGGTCCGGAAGCCGCGTTGGCCCAGTTTCCTGGCGATCCACCGTCCCGTCGACGGCATGATCTGGGCGAGCCCCCTCGCTCCGACCCAGGAGACCGCCCGGGGTTCGAAGAGACTCTCCTGCCTGATGAGCGAGAGCATGAGACAGGGATCGACGCCTCGGCGGTCGGACTCGCGGGCGACGGTGTCGAGGAAGTGGGCCGGGCAGACTTTCCTTCTCAGATAGAGCGGAACCTCGCTTGCGCCCGAGGCCGGTGACGCGTAGACGATCCTCTCCGCGACACGGATGGCGCGTCTGCGCAGACCCGACCGCGCGTAGTAGTCGGAGAGAATGTCGAGCATCCGCGGGTCGCCCCCGACGCGCTCCTCGAGCGCGGCGAGTTCCCTCGCCGCGAGATCGTCAAGGTGGAGCGCAAGGAGCAGGGAGGCGCGGGCGAACCCGCGGTCCCGGGCAAGCTCCCGCCGGAGGTCGAGGCGGCGGTCCGGGATGTAGAGCCCCTCGTGCCAGCCGGCGAGCCAGACGGCGAAGGCCGAAGCCTCGTCACCCTCCGCGCCGGGCGCCCCCTTGCCGGCCGTGTCTGCGACCCGGGAGCCCGCCTTCGCGGCCAGCGCATCGAGCGCGCGTCGCCCGTAGTACGTGTCCCTCGCGGCGTCCGCCACGTCGCGGTACCGCTCGATCGCCTCTTCGGTGTGTCCGATCGCCTCCCGGCACTTCGCCGCCCAGAACAGCCCGCGCGCCGCGGCTTCGCCTCCGCCGTTCAGGAAGCAGTCTGCGAAGGCCCCCTCGGCTTCCTCGAAGAGGCCCTTCTTGTAGAGGCAGAGTCCCGCGCGGAAGCGAGCGTCGCCCGCGCGCCCGGACGCGGGACGCGAGCTCGCCAGCTCCTCGAAGGCTCCTCCGGCAGCGCCCCAGCGCCGCTCTTCCTCGAGAAGCCTCGCCTTCTCCCAGAGCATCTCCGCCGCGCTCTCCCGGTCGGGGTGCAGGGCGACGTAGTCGTCGTAGAGGGCGACCGCCGCGTCCGCGCCCTTGCTCCTCCGCACGCAGTGCGCAAGCTTGAGCCACGCCAGGTCGTAGTACTCGGTCTCGGGCCCGTGTTCGATGACCTCGCGGTACCTCCTCGCGGCGGAACCGAAGCGACTCCGCCGCTGGAGGCTTCGTCCAAGGAAGTAGGTGGCCTCGGTGCGGTGTTCCCCCTCGCCCCCGTGCCTCAGGTAGTATTCGAAGAACTCCCTGGCGTCGCGGTGCCGCCCCCTGTTGTAGAGCACCAGTCCCTGGTGATACCGGTCCGTGAAGGCCCGCGAGATACGGCGGCCTCGCCGGAACGCCTCGTGCGCGAAGGACGACCTTGGAAACTCGTCGACGACCTTCGCGTAGCCCTCCGCCGCCGCATCGTCGTCGCCGCGAAGGTCCGCGACCTCCGCGATCCTGAGCCGGGCGAGTGCCCGGTCGTCGTAGCCGCCCGACTCGTCGAGGAAGACGCGGAACCACTCGAGCGCAGAGTCCCACTCCGAAGCGGCCAGATACGCCTCTCCGACCTCGAGCGCGAGCAGGGGCCAGAGGAGCGTCTCCCGGGACTCCGCGACGAGGCCCACGAGGAGATCGATCGCCCGCCCGTGGTCGCCCTCGCCGAGATGGCAGCGGGCGAGCCTCAGCCGGACCACATCTGCCACGGGGCCCAGCTCCGCGATACCGGGCGTGTACGCCTCGATGGCGGCGTCCCACTGCTCGAGCCTCTCGTGACACGATCCCTCGAGAAAGCGCGCCTCGGCGAGGAGATCGGCGAAGTAGGCGCCCTCCCCCGCCGCTCCGTTCCGTTCGAGGATCCGCACCGTCTCGGCGTAGAGGGAGACCGCATCCCGGTAGTCGCCGGCCACGTAGCTCTCTTCCGCCCGGGCGTAGACGGAGTCGGCGGCGGCGCGCCACGACGCCTCCAGAGCGGCGGGAGACAGGATGATCGCGACGGCAGCCGCGACCGCGATTCGACGTCCCATGGGGATGATCACCTGCGCGAATCCTCCGTGGGTCCCGGGCGATACTCCCGCGCCTCGACCTCTCCGGCCGGAGCCATGCCGATCATCTCGGCGACCTCCCCGGCCGTGGCCGCGGCCATCGCCCTCTCGGCCAGCCCCCGCGCCTCCGTCAGATCGGTCATCCGGATCGAGCGCTTCGTAATGAGAACACGTCCACCCGCAACGGAGAGGTCCCTGAGCCCCAGGCCCAGGAGGAGCGGCACATAGTGCGGCATGCCTCCCATCTCTCCGCAGAGGGCCACCGGCCTTCCCGCGCTCCGGGCGCCCGCGATCGTCGCGGCGATGAGCGCGAGGACCGCAGGATGGTGGGGCTGGTAGAGATGGTCAACGAGGATGTTGCCTCGATCGACAGCGAGGGCGTATTGCACGAGATCGTTCGTGCCGATGCTCAGGAAGTCGCACTCGACGGCCAGCCTCTCCGCGATCATGGCGGCCGAGGGGATCTCGATCATGACGCCGAGCGGAACGTCGTGCCGGAACTCCACGCCTTCCGCGCTCAGCGCGGACGCGGCCTCCTTCATCGTCTCGCGGGCCGCGCGGACCTCCTCCACGCTCGACACCATCGGCAGGAGAATGCGGACGTTGCCATGGAGGCCGGCGCGGAGAATCGCGCGGATCTGCGGGACGAAGATGTCCGGCCGGTCGAGAAGGAGCCGAATCGAACGGTACCCGAGGTAGGGGTTGTGCTCCTCGTACGGGTTCTCCGCCCCGACGAATTTGTCGCCGCCGATGTCGAGGACCCTGATGGTGACCGGCCTCTCCTCCATCATCTCGACGACCTCGCGATACGTCCGATACTGCTGCTCTTCCTCGAGAAACGAGCGTGCGGCCATGAACAGGAGTTCGGTTCGGAAGAGCCCGATCCCGTCGGCGCCGAGCGCGGCCGCCTCGCGGGCGTCGTCGACCGATCCGATGTTGGCCGACAGGACGACGCGCGCGCCGTCCTTCGTGACCGACGGCTCCCGGATCAGGCTCCCCAGATCGTGGGTCTCCCTGGCGGCCTCCTCGAGCTTCCGCTCGTACCGCTCGAGAATCTCGCGCGGCGGGTTGACGAAGGCGATACCCGCGCCGCCGTCGACGACGACGCGATCGCCGGTCTCGACCTTGTCGAGAATGCCCCGGGCCCCGACGATCGCGGGGACTCCGAGCGAGCGGGCCAGGATCGCTGCGTGCGTCTCCTTCCCGCCGTACTCGGTGACGAAGGCGAGGATCCTCCCGCGGTCCATCGTCACGGTGTCCGACGCCCTGAGCTCCCTCGCGACCACGATCATCGGGTGGCCGAGTGGGCAGTGCGCCCAGACACCGAGCATCCTCTCGAGGACGCGCTTCCCGATGTCGGTGATGTCGTACGATCGATCGCGAAGGTAGGTGTCGCTCGATGAAGCGAGGACCTTGCTCATGCGCTTCATCTCGGAGGCCACGACGGCCTCCGCGTTCAGAAGGTCGTCCCTGATCCGACGCTCGATGGCCTCGAGGACCGACCGGTCTTCGAGGATCATCGAGTGAACGAGAAAGACGTCGGCCTCGGCCTGGCCCAGCTCCTCCGAAATGTGCTGCGCGTCGCGCGCGAGTTCGCTCTTGACGAGACCGACCGCCGACCGGAAGCGCTCGATCTCAGCGTCGACCTCCGAACGGTCGATCGCGCGCGGCTCGACCTCATCGAGGATGTCGCCGTAGACGTAGGCGTCCCCGAAGACGACGCCCGACGACGCCGGCACGCCTCGAACGACCATCCCCGACGGCGCCCCGTTCTCTCTGCTTGCCGTCTTCACGTCGTCCTCACGATTCCAGCTTCGCCACCGCCCGGTTCGCCGCCACCAGGACCGGATCCCACACGGGAGCGAACGGCGGGGCGTAGCTCATGTCGACCGAGGCCAGATCCCGCACGGACATTCCGCCGGAGAGAGCGACGGCCACCGCGTCGATGCGCTTCGCGGCGCCCTCGCGACCGATCATCTGCGCTCCGAGGAGGCGCCCCTCGCCCTTCTCGAAGATGAGCTTGACCCTCAGCTTCCGCGAGCCGGGGTACGAACCGGACCTCGTCAGCGCGGTGATCGAGACCGAATCGTGGTCGAAGCCCTCTTCGTTCGCGCCGCGGCTCGACAGCCCTGTCTGCGCGGCCTCGAGGGAGAAGATCTTCGTCGCGTTCGTTCCGGCCACGCCCGGGAAGCGGCGGCGCCCGCCGATCGCGTTCTCTCCGGCGACCCTGCCCTGCTTGTTCGCCGTCGTCCCGAGCGGTATCCAGACGGGACGCCGCGTCACGGTGTGGCGCGCCTCCGAACAGTCCCCGGCCGCGAACACGAACGGAGCGTCGGTCGCCTGCCAAGCATCCACGGCGATCGCTCCCGTCTTCCCGAGCGCGATTCCGGCTGCAGTCGCGAGTCTCGTCTCGGGACGGACACCGACCGAGAGAAGCACCATGTCGGTCCGGAGACGCTGCCCTGCGGCGACGACGTACCCGACGGCCGACCCGTCGCCCGGCTCGAGAGCCTCCACCTTCGTTCCGGTCCGGAGCACGACGTCTCGCGCCAGGAGTTCTTCCCTGACGATCCGACTCATGTCGGGGTCGTAGGTCGAGAGCACGTCCGGGAGAAGCTCGATGACGGTCACCGCGAGGCCCCGGGCGGCGAGCGACTCGGCCATCTCGAGTCCGATGTAACCGCCGCCGACGATCGTCGCCGACGATACCGAATCCCCATCGAGGTACTCGATGATCCGGTCGCCGTCATCGAGCGTCCTGAGGGCGAAGACGCCCGGGAGATCGGCGCCGGGAATCGGCGGAACGACGGCGGACGCGCCCGTCGCCAGGACGAGCGCGTCGTACTCGAGCGAAGTCTCGCAGCCCGTTGCCCGGTCGACGCAATCGACGCGCCGGGCCCGGGGATCGAGCGCGGTGGCCTCGACCGACAACCTCACGTCGATCCGCCGCTCCGACCTGAAGCGGTCGGCGGTATACGCGACGAGGTCGGATCGGTCGCGAACGACGCCCGAGATGTAGTACGGAAGCGAGCAGGCGCCGTAGGACACGTCGCGGCCCTTCTCGAGGACCACGATCTCGATGTCGGGGCGGAGCCGCCGGGCCTTGCTCGCCGCGCTCATTCCCGCGGCGACGCCGCCGACGACCACAAGGCGCCCACCTTGCCGCATGGCCGGAGGCATGGGTTCCTCCTCGGTCGGTCTTCGATGAAGTCCGGCACGGTGTGGCGAGGACGGCGCGCTGCGCCGCGCTGTCGCGGGCCGGTCGCGCCGAGGCGCGCGGGGTGGATCGGAGTCCCGCGGGCGTCTCGGCGCGGTCGCGGCCGCGCCGGCTTTGCTAGGAGCGATCGAGCTTGTTCGCGCACTCCCGGACGGCCCTGACGAGCCTCTCGTGCACGTCGGTGGGAACGTCTGGGTAGCCGGTCGCCTGGTGCAGGCGGATCGTCTTCCGGAACGTCGCGGCGAAGCAGCGCGCGTCCCTGCACTCGTGCATGTGTTCTTCGAACCTCACTCGCAGGTCCGCGTCGAGCTCCCCATCGAGGTAGTCCGAGAGGCAGCGCATGAAGTCCTCGCAGCCAAAGCCGACGTCCTTCGTCATCGCTTCGTCTCCGCCCTTCGCGTACGAACACGCGATCGCGCGCGCATCCGCGCTTCCGCAGCTAGCTTCCGGCCGCCTCCCCTGACGACTCCTGCCGCCGGCCCCCGAGGTGCTCCGCGAGGAACTCCTCGGCGATCCCGTAGAAGTGCAGCCTGTTCTCCTGCTTCAGGAATCCGTGCCCCTCGTCGGGGAACAGAACGTACTCAACGTCGATCCCCTTCTCGCGCATGGCCTCGACGATCTGCTCCGACTCGGACTGCTTGACTCTCGGATCGTTCGCCCCCTGCGCCATGAGCATCGGAATTCCGATCTGGTCGACCTTGAAGAGCGGCGAACGCGACTTCAGGAACTCCGCCTCGGTCTCGGGATTCCCGATGCGCCGGTGCACCATCTCGAGCATGGTCGTCCAGTACGGTGGGATCGATTCGATGAACGTGATGAGGTTGCTCGGTCCCATCATCGGCACGGCACACGCGAAGAGATCCGGAGTGAAGGTCGCCCCGACGAGCGCCGCGTAACCGCCATAGGACGCGCCCCAGATCGCAACCCGCTCGGGATCGGCGATCCCCTCATCGATCGCCCAGTTCACGGCGTCGACGAGGTCGTCCTGCATCTTGCCGCCCCACTCCTTGTCGCCCGCGTTCAGGAAGTCCTTTCCGTACCCGGTCGAACCGCGGAAGTTGACCTGGAGGTGGACGTAGCCGCGGTTCGCGAGCCACTGGGCCTCCGGATTGTAGCCCCACTTGTCCCGCGCGTGAGGTCCCCCGTGGACGTTCAGGACCATCGGCAGGTTCCGTCGCCCGAGGCCCTGCGGGTAGGTGATGTACCCGTGGATCGCCATGCCGTCGCGGGACTCGAAGGAGACCGGCTCCATGGGCGCGAGCGCGTACTCCAGGAGCTCCGAACGGTGCACGAGGAGGAACTCCCCGCTCTTCGCGTCCCTGTCGTAGAGGTAGTAGGTGATCGGCCCGTCGTCCTTGAGGAACGCCACGATCCACGTGTCGTCCTCGTCGTCCCGGCTCACGACCGAGTAGTCGCCGTCGTCGAGCGGCGCGATCGCCTCGAAGTCGTCCTTGACGGCGTCCGAGACGTACGTCCACTCCTCGCGCGCGGCGTAGAACGAGACGGCCTCGACGCCGACCGTGTCGGGGTTCATGAGGACGTCCTCGACATCGTAGCTCGCGTCCTCCGCGATCACCTCCAGCTCGTTGGTCTCGAAGTCGAGCTTCACGAGCCGCCCGGCGTTCACGTTCCGCGAGTCAACGAGGTACATGCCGCCGCCGTCGCGCGTGAAGGCGAACGGCCCGCTCGTCATCGCGTCGACCGAAGACCACTTGACGACGCTCTCCCAGACCGAGTCCTCCGTCTCTCTCACGAGGAGTTCCAGCCCGCCGTCCGGGGTCGCCACGACGCAACCGCGGACATCGAGATTAAAGTCGGCGATCCATCCGACGGCGTTGCCGGGGTTCCGCGCTACCAGCTCAAGCTCGCCGCTCTCGATATCGAGCGAGTAGGCGTCGTGCAGCCGCGGATCCTGCCTGTTCATCGCGATGATGATCGTGCCGGGGTGGTGCTTGGTGTACTCGATGAGCTGCACCTGGACACCCTCGAACGGCGTGAGGTCGCGGATCTCGCCGGACTCGAGGTCGACGACGTAGAGCCGCCAGTTCTCGTCGCCCTCGGCGTCCTGCAGGTAGAGGATGTGCTCCCCGTCGCGCGCCCAGAAGTACCGGTAGATCCCCTGCTTGTCGTCGGTCGTGACGGCGCGGGCGTCGTCTTCGCCGATCGTCTGGATCCAGACGTTCAGGACACCGTCGACCGGGGCGACGTAGGCAAGCCTCTCGCCCTCAGGGGACAGCCGCACCCTCGCCTTCTCCGGATTCCCGAAAAGCACGCTTCTCGGGATGAGGCGCGGCTGGCGTGTCCCGCACGAGACAAGCAGCGCGGCGAGAACAGCGATGAGCCCTGCGGCCCACAGGATTGATCGTGATCTTCCGTGCATCGTTCCTCCCTGGCCGCCGTGGCGGCCGCATCTTCGTCCGTCAGGCGGCGCTACACCGACGCCCCGCCGTGCGCGAAGTAGCTGGTCAGCCTCTCCCTCAGAAAGAGCCGAGCGCGATGGAGCCGCGATTTCACCGCGGGGACGCTCAGCCCCAGCACTGTGGCCGTGTCGCCCGTCGACATCCCGTGGATGTCGCGCAGCAGGAAGACGATCCTGTTGTCGGGCTCAAGCTCGTTGATGTGCTCCGTAAGGACGTCGCCGAGTTCGTCGGTCATGACGTCGGCCGCCGGGTCGGCGGACCAGTCCTCGACATCCCGGGTGACCGATCCGTCCCCCAGGTCGACGGGCTGATCGAGCGAGACGGTCTCGAGCTTGCGCTTCCTTAGACGCATCAGGCACGCGTTCGTCGCGATCCGGTAGATCCACGTCGAGAAGCGCGCCTCCTCGCGGAATCGTGGCAGCGCCTCGAACGCCTTGATGAATACCTCCTGCAGACAGTCCTCGGCGTCCTCGGGATTCCCGAGCATCTTGAGGCAGAGGCCGTAGACCTTCGACTCGTGGCGCTCGACGAGTACGCCGAACGCCTCGGCGTCTCCGGCCTTCGCCCGGGCGACGAGTTCGGGGTCACCCGGCGCCTTCGTCTCGGAATCGAAAGCGAGCACCGTCCGCACCGTCCTTCGGGTCTCCCCCGTCGGTCTCTCCCTAGAGCTCCGGGGGAGGCGGAATGAGCCCCTCCTTCATGAGGCAGTCCGTCTGATCGCGGGCCGCACGGATCCGCTTCGAGGCGGTCTCGTAGAGCTCGTCCCGCGTGTACTCGACGCGCGCGACGCCCTCCTCGATCGCCTTCATCCCGACCGCCGTCGCCTCGCGCGGGAAGACCTCCCACTCGGTCATGTCGGGCACGATGTACTCCTCGGAGAGACCCTTGTCCTCCGCGCACTTCGCCAGCTCCATCGCGGCCGCGATGCACATCCCGTCGGTGATCGTCGTCGCCATGACGTCGAGCGCGCCGCGGAAGATCGCGGGGAACCCGAGCGAGTTGTTCACCTGGTTCGGGAAGTCGGACCGTCCGGTCGCGACGATCCGCGCCCCGGCCTCCTTCGCCTCCCACGGCCAGATCTCCGGAACCGGGTTCGCGCAGACGAAGACGATAGCATCGTCCGCCATCCCCTGGATCCACTCCTTCTTCACCGTGTCGGGACCCGGCTTCGAGAGCGCGATGAGCATGTCCGCGCCCTTCATCGCGTCCTCCGGTCCGCCCGCGAGGTTCTCGCGGTTCGTGCGCTGGGCGAGACTCCACTTCTCCTGGAAGTCAGGCAGGAAGTCGTCCTTCCGGCCCTCGTGGAGCGTCCCCCTGCTGTCGCACATGATGATCTTGCCGGGATCGGCGCCGGCCTCGATGAGGAGATTCGCGATGCAGACGTTCGACGCGCCCGCGCCGAGCATCGCGATCCGGATGTCGCTGAAGTCCTTGCCGACGACCTTGGCGGCGTTCAGGGCGCCGGCGAGCGTGATCGCAGCCGTCCCCTGCTGATCGTCGTGCCAGACCGGTATGTCGAGCGTCGCGCGCAGCTCGCGGAGCACCCTGAAGCACTTCGGCTGCGAGATGTCCTCGAGGTTGATTCCGCCGAAGGCCGGGGTGATGAGCCTGGTCGTTCTGATGAGGACGTCCGGATCCTTCGTGTCGACGCAGATAGGGACCGCGTCGACGCCACCGAGGTACTTGAAGATGAGAGCCTTGCCCTCCATCACCGGAAGGCCGGCGTGCGGACCGATGTCGCCCAGACCGAGCACCCGCGTTCCGTCGGTCACGACAGCGATCGTGTTCTTCTTGCTGGTGTGCTCGTAGACCTTCTCCGGATGCTCGAAGATGTCACGGCAGGGCGCGGCGACTCCGGGCGTGTACCAGATCGAGAAGTCGTCGAGGCTTCGGACGACGCACTTCGGAACGACCTGGTACTTGCCGCCGTAGAAGGGATGCAGCACCATCGCATCGTGGCTCGGCTTCTCGGCCTTTCTGACCAGTTCTTCCTTGGTCAGCTTTCTGTCACCCACTGGCCCCTCCTCTCCTGCGAGAGCGAGGGACGACGGGCGACATCAGAGCCGCTCGTCTGCCGGCACGCGGGCGCCGAACTCCTCCCTCGCAATCTGGTCGATGAGACGCGGGACCGCCTCGCGCGCGCGCTCGCCCCCGGCGACCGCCGCGCTGTCGGCGCCCCCAACCTCGATAGCATAGATCGAGATCTCGTGGGGAACCGCGGCGCCGCCGGTCTCGGGCATCGGAACGGTCGCCCGATACTCGGTCTCGTTGTCGTCGAGCTGGCGGGCGGCCAGCTCGAGATGCTCGAGACCGAGCCTCCTGAGCTCCCCGATCTCACAGTCGTTACCGTTCACGCAGTCTACCACAACGACCTTGTGGTAACCGACAACGATCCCGAGGAAATCCATCCCCTCGGGCGTCGTCTCGATGATGTCGATCGCCGGATCGTCCAGCTTGGCGTGGAGCCCGCGCGCAACAGCCACGCTGACTCGCCCGTCAGTGAACGGTCCTTCGTTATTGATCGACCCTTCAGTGAGCGCCTGATCACTCACACTGAGAATGAGTGTCCGCATCCCTTCCCCTCCCCCTCGGAGAGCGACGGACCGGAGCCGCGGCCCGGTCCGCGCTTCGCTCGCTCGTGCCGGCGCCGAGCGGACGCCGGACGCTACGAGAGAACCTCGATGGTCTTCCCGATCGTCTCGGGACGACGGTACTCGGGCAGCAGCATCGGGGAGACGCGCGTCCTCCGGATCCCGGCCTCCTTGAGCTCCGCGTGATACGCGGAGAGATGATCCAGCGTCAGCCGCCCCGGCTTCCTGACTTCCGCGGCGCGCCCGGCCGCCGCCTCACCCGCCCGGCGCCCGAAGACGACGACGTCGAGGAGCGAGTTCCCCATGAGCCTGTTCGTGCCGTGCACGCCGCCCGAGACCTCGCCGGCGGCGTAGAGGTTCTTGACGCCGGTCTCGCAGGTGTCGTCGATCTTGAGACCGCCGTTCTGGTAGTGCTGCGTCGGGTAGATCAGAATCGGGTGCTCGGCCATGTCGATTCCGAAGCGCTCGTACTGGCGGTGCATCGCCGGCAGCCGCTTCCTGATCGTCCCCTCGCCGTGCATCATCTCGATGATCGGCGTGTCGAGCCAGACGGCGTCCTGGCCGGAGGGCGTCACGACGCCCTTCTTGCGGCCCTCGCACTCGCGGATGATCGCCGCGGCCTCGACGTCGCGCGTCTCAAGCTCATAGACGAAACGATCGCCTTCGATGTTCGTGATCTGCCCGCCGACGCTTCGCACCTTCTCGGTGACGAGCAATCCGAGGATCTGCTCCGGGTAGGCGGCGCCCGTCGGATGGTACTGGATCGTGTCCATGTAGACGAGCGGCGCGCCCGCGCGGTACCCGAGCACGAGCCCGTCGGCGGTCGCTCCGTAGTGGTTCGTCGTCGGGAAGCCCATGACGTGCAGCCTGCCGCCGCCTCCGGTCGTCAGGATGACGGTCTTGGCGCGGACGACGACGTACTCGTGCGTCTCCATGTTCAGTACGACTGCGCCCGTGACCTTCTTCCCGTCGGTCAGAAGCTCGTAGACGGCGGCGAACTCCAGGACCGGGATGCCGCGGTTCAGCACCTCGTCCTTGAGCGTCTTCATGATCTCGCCGCCGGTGTAGTCGCGCGCCGCGTGCATCCGCTTCCGCGACGTTCCGCCGCCGTGGATCGTGATCATGGTGCCGTCGGGCTCCTTGTCGAACATGACGCCGAGCTCCTCGAGCCACGCGAGCACCTCGGGGGCGTCCATGACGAGCGCCTTGACGAGCTTCGGGACGTTCTTGTAGTGCCCGCCGCCCATGACGTCGAGGTAGTGGGTCGCCGGCGAGTCGTTCTCCTTGTCGGCTCCCTGGATACCCCCCTGCGCCATGACCGTGTTCGAGTCGCCGAGCCGGAGCTTCGTCACGAGCAGGACATCGGCGCCCTGCTGCTGCGCCACGAGCGCCGCGGCGGCCCCCGCGCCGCCGCCTCCGACGACCAGAACGTCGACGTCGTGGTCGACCCTGGAGAGATCGAGCTTCGCGGGATCGACGGCGCTGTAGGCCTCGAAGACGTCGGCGTACTCGTCCGGCGTCCGCTGCCCCTTCGAAGGGCCGACCTTCAGCTCGCGGAAGATCTCCGTCTTGTAGTCCGGGTGGAAACCTTCGAGGAGCGTCTTCTTGTCCTCCGGCGAGAGTAGAGGGAACTCCTGGTGCAGCCTCGCTTCGCGCGTGGCCTCGACCCGCTTGATCAGTTCGAGCAAATCCGGAGTGTACACCTCGGATCCTCCTAGTCTCTCGGCTCCATGTCACGGTTGTTGTAGAGATCGGCGAGCTCGGCCTTCTTGGCCTTCATGAGCTTCTCGATCTCCTTGTCGTACTTGCCCTTCTCAAGCTCCTTCAGCCGCTTCTGGAGGTGCGGCGCCTTCGGGGCGATCTTGCTCGAGTAGAGCCTGCGGCAGAGGAGCCCCACGTTGTACTGGACGATCTCGGCGGGACACCTCGACGCGCAGAGGCCGCAGAGAATGCAGTCGAAGGAGAGATCGGCGGCCTTCTCGACGTCGCCGCGGAGCGCGGCCTGGATGTACTCCATGACTTCGATGTCCTGCGGGCAGGCCTTCGTACAGGCGTTGCACGCGAGACAACGGAAGACCTCGGGGTAGAGCTCGAGGACCGCCTTCGATCCGGGCTCGAGTTCGGAGACATCGTAGGTCGCCTTGTTGCCCGGGAAGAACGGAATCTCGGAGAGGTACATCCCGTCCTGCACCATCTCCTGGCAGGCGAGGCCGACCTTGAGACGGTAGTCGTCCTTCGTACGGTAGACCGTCCCGCACGCGCCGCAGAACGCGCCCCGGCACCCACAGCCCCTCACGAACTGGTACCCGGCGTACTCCATCGCCTTCATGATCGTCAGGTTGCCGGGAACCTCGTACTGCTTCCCCATCACGTGGATCGTGACCATGTCTTCTGCCATTGTGAGATCGTCTCCCGTTTGCCAGTGGCTCTCGGCGTCCCTCCGGCCCGGCGCGTCCGCGCCGGCCCGCACGTCTATCCGCTTGCCCGCTTCCCGGCGGACTTCGCTGCCGGCTTCTCGGCGCCGGACTCGGACGAAGCCTCGACGTCCGGCGGCAGATCGAGATCGAGCGGCCCGAGCGACCTCACGGTCTCGACGAACTCGGCCATCACCTTCGTGAGCTTGTCGCCCTCCGCGGCGGAGACCCACTCGAGGCGGAACCGCTCCGGCTCGATCCCCATCTCGCCGAGCAACCGCCTGAGGAGCGTCGCCCGGCGCATCGTCTTGTAGTTGCCGTCCTGGTAATGACAGTCGCCGGGATGGCAACCGCCGATGAAGACGCCGTCCGCGCCTTCGCGGAAGGCCCAGAGGACGTGCTGGGGATCCACGCGCCCGCTGCAGTTGACGCGGACGACCACCCCGTTCGGTGGATACTGCTTGCGGGACGTGCCCGCGAGATCGGCCCCGGCGTAGGTGCACCACTTGCAGAAGAAGCAAACGATCCTCGGTTCGAACATGTCAGTCCTCCAGGGTCGCCGAGACCATCCGGTAGATCTGATCGTCCGTGAGGTTCCGCTGCTGCGCCGACCCGGACGGGCACGCCGCGATGCACGCGCCGCACCCTTCGCAGATGGCGTCCTGGATCTTCGCGACGCCCTTCTCTTGGTCGAACTCGGCGGCGTCGTACGGGCAGACGGAGACGCAGACGCGGCATCCCGCGCAGGTGTCCTCGTCGATCCAGGCGATGATCGGCTCGCGGTGATACTCCTCCTCCGAGAAGAGCGCGCAGACCTTGCTCGCGGCGCCGGAGGCCTGAGCGACCGCCTCCGGGATGTCCTTCGGCCCCTGCGCGGCGCCGGCGAGGTAGAAGCCCGGCGTCAGACTCTCGACCGGCCGGAGCTTCGGGTGCGCCTCGGAGAGGAAGCCCCACTCGTCGATGTGGATCTTGAGCTTGTTGGCGAGCTGCCTGGCCGCGTCGCTCGGCACCATCGCGAGCCCGAGGACGACCATGTCGGCGCGGATCTCGATCTTCTGGCCGGTCAACGTGTCGACACCCCAGACAACGGTCTTGCCATCCTCCTCGAAGATCTTCGAGACGCGGCCGCGAACGTAGAGGACATCGTCTTCCTCGGCGGCGCGCTGGTAGAACTCCTCGTATCCCTTGCCGCCGGTGCGGACGTCCATGTAGAAGACGTAGGCCTGCGCGTCGTGCTGCTTGTGCTTGAAGAGCATCGCGTGCTTCGTGAGATACATGCAGCAGATCTTCGAGCAGTACGGCATGTGATGTTCCGGGTCCCGCGAGCCGACGCACGTCATGAAGACGACCTCGTCGGGGACCTGGCCGTCTGAGGGACGGCGGACCTCGCCGCCCGTCGGCCCGGAGGCCGACAAAAGCCTCTCGAACTGCAGGCTCGTGACAACGTCCGGATACCTGCCGCCGCCGAACTCACCCATGTTGACGATCGGGTAGAGGTCGTAGCCCGTCGCGACGACGATCGCGCCGACCTCCTCCTCGACGATCTCGTCTTCGGCCTCGTAGTCGACGGCGTCGACCGGGCAGATCTTCTCGCAGATGCCGCACTTGCCGCTCTGGAAGTAGAGGCAGTGATCGCGGTCGAGCACGGGCTTGTTCGGAACCGCCTGCGGAAACGGCGTGTAGATGGCCTTCCTGTCGGCGAGCCCCTCCTCGAACTCCGACGGCGTCGTGCTGGGGCACTTCTCCGTGCAGAGCCCGCACCCGGTGCAGACGTCCCGGTTGACGTACGCCGCCTTCTTGCGGATCTTGATCTTGAAGCTGCCGACGTACCCCGAGACGTCTTCGATCTCGCTGTAGGTCAGAAGCCTCACCCTGGGATGCTGAGCGACCTCGACCATCTTCGGTGTGAGAATGCACTGGGAGCAGTCGAGCGTCGGGAAGGTCTCCGAGAGCTGCGCCATGTGCCCGCCGATCGACGGCGACTTCTCGACGAGGATAACCTCGTGGCCCGCGTTCGCGATGTCGAGCGCCGCCTGGATCCCGGCGACTCCCCCGCCGACGACGAGCGCCCGGTGCGTCATCGGAACAGATATCGCCTCCAGGGCCTCGTCGAGCTTCACCTTCTCGACCATCGACTTCACGATCCTGACGGCCTTCTCGGTCGCCCTCTCCCTGTCGGCCTGGTGCACCCAGCTGCACTGCTCGCGGATGTTGGCGATCTCGACCTGGTAGGGGTTGAGCCCCGCCGCGCTCCCGGCGCGCCGAAACGTCGTCTCGTGAAGTGTCGGCGAGCAGGCCGCGACCACGACGCCCGTGAGCCGGTGCTCCCCGATCGCCTCGCGAACGAGGTTCTGGCCCGGATCGGAGCACATGTAGGTGTAGTCGGTCGAATAGGCTACGCCGGGATAGCGGGAGAGCGCCTCCGCGACCCGTTTCGTGTCGACCACCCCGGCGATGTTCGTCCCGCAGTGGCACACGAAGACCCCAATCCGCTGTTCCATCGCTCCTCCTTAGAGCAGTCTTCTCTCAGCGAGAACCGGACGCGGATCGACGTGGTTCTCGGAGAAGTCGAGGTGCTCCTCGCCGAGGCCGAGCGCGAGCCCGAGGAGCTGCGTGAAGTAGATGACCGGGATCTTCTCGTAGTCCCGCACCCGCTCACCGATCTCCTTCTGCTTCTCGTCGAGGTTGTAGCGGCAGAGCGGACACGTCGTCACGACGACGTCGGCTCCGCGCTTGAGGGCGCTGCCCATGACGGTCTGCGAGCACGCGATCGCGATCTCCTCGTCGTTCACGATCTGGAAACCGCCGCAGCACTCGGTCTTCATCGGGAAATCGATCACGTTGCATCCGAGCGACGAGAGGAACTCCTCGAAGATCGTCGGCTGCTCCGGATCGTCGAACTCCATCTCGTTCGCGGGCCGGAGCAGCATGCAGCCGTAGTAGGCCGCTACGTTGAGGCCTTCGAGCCTCTTCTTGACGCGCTTCTCGATCTCGTCGAAGCCGACCAGGTCCCGGAGCATCTCGATGTAGTGAAGGACGTCGACCTGCCCGACGTAGTCGCCCTTGAGGTAGCTCTCGATCCCCTCACGGGCCTCGGTGTCCGCGCGGAGGAAGAGGTTCGCCTTCTCACGCCTCTCGGGATCGTCCCGGACGACCTTGTTCGCTCGCTTCAGGACGTTGTAGCAGAACGAGCAGAGCGTCACGACCTTGTCGCCGAGCCTGGCTGCGTAGGCGAGGTTGCGGACCGCGCCCAGAATCTCCATCACGCTGTCGGTCGTGAGGGGGAAGACCGCGCCGCAGCACGTCCAGATCGGAAGCTCCTCGAGCTCGATCCCGAGCGCCTTCGCGCAGTCCCTCGCCGAGGCGTCGAAGTCGCGGGCGCGTTCGTGAAGCGTGCAACCGGGGTAATAGGGAACCTTCATGTCGTCCTCCGACGCCTTCTATCCGTTCAGCTTCCTGAGCGCACCGACGACTCCCATCTGCGGGGCCTCGGACACCAAGACCGATGAGACCTCGTCCGCGTCGACCTTCGGCGCGGAGAGACGCTTGCGCAGGACGATGGCGCGAAGCGCATCACAGATGCTCGAGAACTCCACGCCGCGCGGGCAGCGCGACGCACACTGGAGGCAGGAGGCGCAGATCCAGATCGTCTTGCTCTCGAGAACGGTCTCGACATCCCCGAGCTGCAGGAGCCTGATGACCTCGCTCGGCACGATGTCCATCGTTTCGACGACGGGACAGCCCGCCGTGCACATCCCACACTGATAGCACGCGGACAGATGCTGACCCGAGAGTTCCTCGACGCGTTCGCGGAGCTCTCCGTTGACCCGTTCACGACTGAGCTCAACTCTCATCGGGACCTCCAGGCCGCCTGAGGACGCGGAACGCCGTCGCCGCCGATCCGCTCCCGGCTGTCTTCCGAAGAACGCCGCCCGGCTCCGAGACACAAACGAGGGGCGGCTGCGTTGCCGGCCCCTCAGGTGTCACGGCGGTCCGGATGACCCGGACCAGATGACCTCCATGACGTGAAGCTGTCACCGAGGCGGCGTGCGTGTGCCACGGTGACGAGAGCAGCCATGAGAGTACTACAGGCGACTACTGAATGTCAATCCATCTATCCCGCGAAACGCCCTCTCCGCGGCTCCGCCACGCCCCAATATGCCTCCGGGAGAGGCTGCCCGCAACCCGGAGTGCGGTCACCCGGCCGCTTGACAGGCCGCCGCGCCACTCCCTAGACTCGCCGGACCGACCGCCGGCCGCGTCGAACTCCCTTCGAAGGGGGCGCCTCCCCGTGTCCGGGCCGCCTCGTCTGCCCAGGAACGTCTGGGCCGTGACTCTCACAAGCTTCTTCACGGACATCTCCTCGGAGATGCTCGTCAACCTGATTCCCTTGTTCCTCGTCGGCGTTCTCGGTGTCCGCACGACGCTCGTCGGCACGATCGAGGGCGTCGCGGAGTCGACGGCCAGCCTCCTCAAGCTCGCGGCCGGCATGTTCTCCGACCGGCTCGGTCGCCGGAAGCCGCTCGCCGTCGCCGGATACGCGGTCTCGACGCTCTCGAAGCCGTTCCTCTACGGCGCGTCGAGCTGGGCCCACGTGCTCGCCGTGCGCTTCGCCGATCGCGTCGGGAAGGGGATTCGAACCGCGCCACGCGACGCGCTCGTCGCGGACAGCGTCGATGCCTCTCAGCGCGGCATAGCGTTCGGCCTGCACCGAGCCGGCGACACTGCAGGCGCCGTCGTCGGACTCGGACTCGCGCTCGTCATCGTCCTTGCGCGGCAGTCGGCCTCCGCCGAGTTGCTCCGCGAGACCTTCCGCACCGTGGTTCTCGTGAGCCTCATCCCTGCCGCTCTCGCGGTCGCGATCCTCGCGCTCGGGGCCAGGGAGACCGGGGTCGGCGCCGCGAGCGGGACACGACCGCGGCTCGGCTTCGCGGGACTGGGCCGCGACTTCCGGTTCTTCATCATAGTCGTGGTCCTCTTCACGCTCGGGAACTCCTCGGACGCCTTCCTTCTTCTCCGCGCCCGCGACACCGGGCTCCCCGTGGCCGGCATCCTCGGGATGCTCATCACGATGAACCTCGTCTACGCGATCGTCGCCGGCCCCGCCGGCGCGCTCTCCGACCGCCTCGGACGCCGCCGCTTCCTCCTCGCCGGGTGGCTGGTCTACGCGGGTGTCTACCTGGGCTTCGCCAGCGCGAGCGCCGGGTGGCAGACGTGGGGGCTCATGGCCATCTACGGCGTCTACTACGGCCTGACGGCGGGGGCCGTCCGCGCCTACGTCGCCGACCTCGTTCCGGCCGAACGAAGAGGAACGGCCTACGGCGTCCTCGCGGCGGCGGTCGGGATCGCGGCGCTGCCGGCGAGCATCATCGCCGGGCTGCTCTGGCAGGGCGTGGCCGGGTGGCCCGGGCTCGGTGCCCCGGCGCCGTTCGTCGTCGGCGCCGCGCTCGCCCTCGTCGCGAGCGCGCTCCTCGCCTTCGGGATCCGGGAACGGAACCGCCCTCCGTGCTCCGCCGGCGGAGCCGATCATGCGAGCGGACCACGCGCTCGTTGACACCCGGCCGCGGGGTCGCTAGGTTGAGACCGCGGCCCGCCCTGGCCCGTCCGCCGGGGGCGCGCGAACACACTCACACGACACGGGAGGACCATCATGAACGAGAGGCTCGCCGCCGCGGCCCGCGCGCTCGTCGCGCCGGGAAAGGGCATCCTCGCAGCCGACGAGAGCACGGGTACCATCAAGAAGCGTTTCGATGCGATCGGGGTCCCCTCGACCGAGGACACGCGGCGGGGGTATCGCGAGATGCTCTTCGTGACCGACGGCATCGAGAGCGCGATCTCCGGCGTCATCCTCTACGACGAGACGATGCGGCAGCGCGACTCGACGGGTACTCCCCTTCCGACCGTCCTGGCGCGGCGCGGGATCGCGCCCGGCATCAAGGTGGATCGCGGCGCGAAGCCGATGGCAGGATTCCCGGGCGAGAGGGTCACCGAGGGCCTCGACGGGCTGCGAGACCGGCTCGCAGAGTACGTGGAGATGGGGGCGGTCTTCGCGAAGTGGCGCGCGGTGATCGCGATCGGGGAAGGCATCCCGACGACCGCCTGTGTCGGAGCGAACGCGAGAGCGCTTGCCCGCTACGCGGCGCTCTGTCAGGAAGCGGGGCTCGTGCCGATCGTCGAGCCCGAGGTCCTCATGGACGGCCCCCATGACATCGAGCGGTGCCGCGAGGTCACCGAGGCAACGCTCGCAACCGTCTTCGCGGCGCTCCTCGAGGCGCGGATCGAACTCGAGGGGACGCTTCTCAAACCAAGCATGATCCTCTCGGGCTCGGAGTGCCCCCGGCAGGCGGATGTCCAGGAGGTCGCGGAGACGACCGTCCGATCGTTCCGGCGGGTGGTCCCGGCGGCGGTCCCGGGGATCGTCTTCCTCTCGGGCGGCCAGACACCCGAGCGCGCCACGGCCCACCTCTCGGCGATGAACGCGCTCGGCGACCATCCGTGGGAGCTGAGCTTCTCGTACGGCCGGGCGCTCCAGGCGCCGGCGCTCAAGGCATGGGCCGGCGACGACGCCAACGTCCCGGAAGCCCAGCGCGTCTTCCGCCGCCGGGCCGAGCTGAACGGCGAGGCCCGCAGAGGAACGTACGACCCGACGATGGAATCCGCCGCGGCCTGACCGACGGGCGCCGCTGAGGGAACCCATGATCCAGCATGAGCGCGTGCAGTTTCTGAACGAGGAGTACGTTCGCCGCGGGCGCTACGTCCTCTACTGGATGCAGCAGTCCCAGCGCGCGAGCGCGAACCACGCGCTCGAGTACGCCATCCGGGAGGCCGACCGACTCAACCTCCCCGTGGTCGCCCTCTTCGGAATCACACAACGCTTCCCGGACGCGCAGCTCCGCCACTACGCGTTCATGCTGGAGGGCCTGGCCGGCGTCGCCGCCGCGCTCAGGGAGCGGGGCATCCGGCTCGTCGTCCGGGCGGAGCCCCCACCGAAAGCGCTCGAGCGGCTCGCGCCCGGCGCGGCCCTCGTCGTGACCGATCGGGGATACCTCCGCGTGCAGCGCCGCTGGCGGAAGCAGGCCGCGTCGCTCCCCTGCCGCGTCGCGCAGGTCGAGAGCGACGTCGTCGTCCCGGTCGACGTCGCCTCCGAGAAGGAGGAGTACGCCGCCCGGACCCTGCGGCCGAAGATCCACCGCCGCCTCGACAGGTTCCTCGCCCCACTCGAAGAGACCGACCCCGAGAGAAGCTCGCTCGGGATGCGGCTCGGCGGCATCGACGTGTCGAAGCCCGATCGTCTCCTCGGCCGCCTCCGCCTGGCGCGGCGCGCTGCGCCGGTCGGCGGTCTCCGCGGCGGCGAGATCGAGGCCGGGCGCCGCCTGAAATCGTTCCTCGAGGCCGGGCTCCGAGGCTACGCGGACCGCCACTCGGAGCCGGCGCTGGACGCCGTCTCGCACCTCTCGCCCTACCTCCACTTCGGCCAGATCTCGCCGCTCGCGATCGCCCTGGCCGTCCGGCGTTCGCGCCGGGGATCGACCGAGGACCGCGACGCCTTCCTCGAGGAGCTGATCGTCCGGCGGGAACTCGCGATGAACTTCTGTCACAGAAACGACGCCTACGACACCTACGCGTGCGTCCCGTCGTGGGCGCGCGAGACGCTCGCCGAGCACCGCGGCGACCGGCGACCGTACCTCTACACCCTGCGCGATCTCGAACGCGCCCGAACGCACGACCCGTACTGGAACGCCGCGCAACTCGAGATGGTGCACAGCGGCTTCATGCATGGCTACATGCGGATGTACTGGGGGAAGAAGATCATCGAGTGGTCGTCCGATCCCGAGAGCGCGTTCCGCTCGGCGATCACACTCAACAACCGCTACGAGCTGGACGGCCGCGACCCGAACTCGTTCGCGGGCGTCGCCTGGTGTTTCGGGAAGCACGACCGGCCGTGGACGAGGCGCCCGATCTTCGGGAGCGTGCGATGGATGAGCGCATCGGGGCTCGAACGCAAGTTCGACATGGACGGTTACGTTTCGCGCGTCGAGAAGATCGTGGCGGGCGACGGCGAGGACCCGGGGGTCACGAAAGAGAGACGACGATGAGCGCCATACGGACGGAGAAGAGCGGCCTCCTTGCCGAGAAGCCCCGCATGGGCATCAGCACCTGCCTCCTCGGAGAGCGGGTCCGGTACGACGGCGGCCACAAGCGGGACCGGTTTCTCACGGACACGTTCGGCAAGTTCGTCGACTGGGTGCCGGTCTGCCCGGAGGTCGAGTGCGGGCTCCCGACCCCGCGCGAGTCGATGCACCTCGAGGGCGACCCCGAGAACCCGAGACTCGTGACGACGCGCACGCACGTCGACATGACCGAGAAGATGCTGAGCTGGGCCGGGAGCCGGCTCGACCAGTTGAAGAGCGAGGATCTCTCCGGCTTCATCTTCAAGTCGAACTCGCCGAGCTCCGGCATGGAGCGCGTCCGCGTCTACGACGAGAAGGGCATGCCGCACCGCACCGGCGTGGGCCTCTTCGCGAGGGCCTTCATGGATCGCTTCCCGCTCCTCCCCGTCGAGGAGGAGGGGCGGCTGCACGACGACCTGATCCGCGAGAACTTCATCGAGCGTGTTTTCTGTCTCAAGCGCTATCGCGACACGATGGAGCGCTCCAGGTCCCGCGGCAGCCTCGTCGCGTTCCACGCCGCACACAAGCTCCAGCTCATGGCCCACAGCCAGGACATCCTGCGACAGATGGGTCGCGTCGTCGCACACGCCAAGGGGCGGCCGATCGGGGGCGTACTCGCCGAGTACGAGGCACTCCTCATGACGGCGCTCAGGAAGAAGGCGACGCCGGGGCGGAACACGAACGTGATCCAGCACGCCATGGGTTACTTCAAGAAGGAGCTGACCCACGACGAGAAGGAGGAGATGGACGACGTCCTCGCTGCCTACCGGGCCGGGTACGTTCCCCTCGTCGTTCCCGTGACGCTCCTCAACCACTACGTCCGGAAGTACGGCCCGGACTACCTGGCGCAGCAGACCTTCCTCGCTCCGCACCCGGTCGAGCTGAAGCTCCGGAACCACGCCTGAGCCTCCACCGCGCCTTGCGCCACGGACCCGGACTCGAGCTGTCTCGGACGGGCGCCTCCGCTCACCACTAATACTGCTCATTCGCACGAAACAGAATACCATGCAGAACGCGAGCAATCGGCGCAGCTATGCCGCAGTCTGCATCGCGTCGGTGGCCCCGGACTCTGTTATGCCGGAAGAGCTTGCTTGAAGGGTGGGTATTCTTCGCGGGTTCTGGCCCCCAACTTGCTTCAGTGAACGTGCACGGCGGGCTCTGTGGCCTCCACCGAGGCCCGTCGCACGACAGGAGTGAATGCGAGTCAGGAGCATGCCATGATCGGCCCCCAGGGCGGAGACGACACCGCCCGATCGTCGCGATCCTGCTCCCCCGGTCCCGACAACGATCGTACGATCGCCGGCCTCTACCGCGCGACCATCGACGCCTTCGATGACATGATCCACGTCATCGACGCCGACTACCGCATCACGCTTGTGAACTCCGCCTTCAACCGGTGGTGTGACCGTCTGGGGATCGCAACCGAGCCGGTCGGCACGAACCTCTTCGCGGCGTTCCCCTTCCTCGGTGAGGAAATCCGTGAGGAGTACGAGCGGGTCTTCCGATCCGGCCACCCGCTCGTCTCCGAGGAGACGACCGAGGTGGCGGGGACCGAAGTCATCACCGAGACGCGCAAGATCCCGATCATCGACAACGGCAAGGTGTCCCGGATCGTCACGGCGATCCGCGACATGACCGAGGCCCGACGCTCGCAGCGGGCGCTCCTCGAGAGCGAGAGACTGCTCCAGGAGATGTTCGACGGCATTCAGGACGGCATCAGCCTGCTCGACGGGGACTTCGTCATCAGGCGCGTGAACTCGTTCATGGAGAAGACGTACGCCGCCGAGATGCCGATCGTTGGGCGCAAGTGCTACGAGGTCTACCAGCACCGCGACGCGCCCTGTCCGTGGTGCCCGTCGCTCCTTGCGCTCCGGCAGGGCGAAGCTCACTGCGCCGAGGTCCCCTATCCGGACGAGGACGACCCCAAGGGCTGGATGGAGCTCTCCGCGTACCCGATGAAGAGCGAGGACGGAGTCGCCGTCGGCGTCATCGAGATCGTGAAGGACGTCACGGAGAGGAAGCTCGCCGAGGAACGGAACAGGGAGAACGAGACCCGGTACCGGGCGATCTCTGAACTCATTTCCGACTTCGCCTACGCGTTCTCGGTCTCGCCGACCGGCGTCATGAGTCTCAGGTGGATCACCGGAGCCTTCGAGCGGATCACCGGCTACTCCCCCGAGGCGTTTGACGTGGGACTCGACTGGATCGACATCATCCACCCCGAGGACTGCGAGGCGCCGACGAAGCAGCTCCAGGCGCTCCTCGAGGACAAGGCCTCCACGGCGGAGTATCGAATCCTCACGAAGGACGGGAGGACCCGCTGGCTCAGGAACTACGCCCGCCCGTCGTACGACAAGGCAGAGGGGCGTGTCACGGCCATCTACGGAGCCGTCCAGGACATCACCGAACACAACGAAGCCGACGAGATCCAGTCGGTCCTCTTCCACATCTCCCAGGCTGTCGGCGCCGCCGGGAGCCTCGAGGAACTCCTGACATCGATCCACGGCCAGCTCGGCAGGCTGATCGACACGAAGAACTTCTACGTAGCCCTCTATGACGAGGAGACGGAGACCTACTCGTTCCCCTACCACGTTGACGAGTGCGAGGAGCCCGGCGACTTCACGCCCGTGAGTCTCAAGAAGAGCCTCACCGACTACGTGCGCAGGACCGGAGAGCCCCTCTTCGTCGACGAGGAGACGCAGGAACGACTGATGGAGAAGGGCGAGGTCGATCTCGTCGGCGTTCCGTCGCCGGTCTGGATAGGCGTTCCGCTCCGGTCGGGGCACGACGTCTTCGGTGTCGTGGTCGTCCAGAGCTACCACGAGGGAACGGCCTACGACGTGAAGGACCTCGAGCTTCTGACATTCGTCTCGGAGCACATCGCCGTGGCGATCGAGCGCAAGAGAAGCGAGGACGAGCGCCGCAAGCTCGAGGCCCAGGTCCAGCACGCGCAGAAGCTCGAGAGCCTCGGCGTGCTTGCCGGCGGGATCGCGCACGACTTCAACAACCTCCTCACCGGGATCCTCGGAAACGCCGACCTCGCGATCACGAACCACGGCGAGCCACACCGGATGCTCACGCACCTGAAGTCGATCCGGAAGGCGGCGGAGCGGGCGGCCGATCTCTGCGGCCAGATGCTCGCCTACTCGGGCAGAGGGAGCTTCGTCGTGGAGCCGCTCGACGTGAACGAGGTCGTCCGCGACATGGTCGACCTCCTCTCCGCGGCGGTCTCGAAGAACGTCGACATGCACTGCGAGCTGACCCCGGAGATCCCTGCGGTAGAGGGCGACGCGACGCAGATCCGGCAGATCCTCATGAATCTCATCACCAACGCATCCGACGCGGTCACGGAAGGCGGAGGCAGGGTCTCCATCCGGACCGGGGTCCGCGAGTGCGATCGGGCAGTCCTTGCCCAGAGCTATCTCGACGATCGGCTCCCCGAGGGAACCTACGTCTGTCTGGAGGTGACCGACGACGGATCAGGGATGGACGGCGAGACCCTCCAGAGGATCTTCGATCCGTTCTTCTCGACGAAGTTCACCGGCCGCGGGCTCGGCCTGGCGGCAGTGCTCGGGATCGTCCGCGGACACCGCGGCGCCGTCCAGGTCGAGAGCGCCCCGGGCGAAGGGACGTCGTTCCGAATCCTCCTCCCCGCGTGCGAACGGTGCCCGGAGGTCGCGTCCGACGCTCGGGCGCAGGCTGCGGCGAACCCGGAGAAGGTCTCCGAGTGCGGCACTGTTCTGCTCGTCGACGACGAGGAGACGGTCAGGGAGATCGGACGGCTCATTCTGGAGAGCACGGGCTACACGGTCGTGACGGCCGCGGACGGACAGGAGGCGATCGAGATCTACAGCAGCCGGCCCGACGATGTGTGCTGCGTCCTGCTCGATCTTACCATGCCCCACATGGACGGCGTGGAGACGCTCGAGCGGCTCCGCGGCATCCGGAACGACGTGAAGGTCGTCATCTCGAGCGGATACAGCGCCCAGGAGGTCGCCGGCCGATTTGCGGACGGCGAGCCGACGGGCTTCGTCCAGAAGCCGTACCTCGCCGAGAAGCTCCTCTCCGAGATCGGTCGCGCGATCGGCGGCGGCCGCCAGATCGCCAACTAGCCACTCAGACGCTCATCTTCCAGCCGGACCGATTGACATTCACCGAGCGAGCTGATAGCCTGCCTCGAGGAAAGGAGGGAGTGTGATGCACAGGTCCACGTGGATCGTCGTGCTGCTCGTCCTCTCCGCGGGCTGCGCGACACCCGGCGGCTCGACGGAGTCCGAGGCTGACACCTCCTGGGTGCCCCCTTCCGACCCCGAGCTCGTCGCGCTCAGGGACGAGGCCGTGACGATACTCGACACGTTCTGCGCTGCCTGCCACGCCGGAGACGCGGGGGCCGCGGCCCTCGACCTCCGCAAGACCGACATGGAGTCGAGGCTCATCGACGTGCCGAGCACGCAGGTCGACACACTCCGGCTCGTCGACACGATCGCTCCGGAGCGAAGCTATCTCGTCATGAAGATGCGCGGAACGAAGGGCATCGTCGGACAGCGCATGCCGCTCGGCGGCCGCATCTCCGAGGAGTTCATCGAAGACGTGGAAGCCTGGGTGGCGGCGCTCGCCGAGTTCCGGGCGGGGACGCGTCCCGACACGACGGCTCCGGCCGAGAAGTAGGCGCGGAGCCGAGTGACGGCGGTCGGCCCCATCTTCCGGCCGCCGCGCCGGCGGAGAACCGCGGCGCGTCGGCCTGGAGCGCCCGATGCAGAAGCCGAAGACGAATCGCCTCGCCGGCGAGAAGAGCCCCTACCTCCTCCTGCACGCCACGAATCCGGTCGACTGGTATCCGTGGGGCGAAGAACCGTTCGAGAAGGCGCGCGCCGAGAACCGGCCGGTCTTCCTCTCGATCGGCTACTCCTCGTGTCACTGGTGCCACGTGATGGAACGCGAGTCGTTCGAGGATGAAGAGGTCGCGAGACTCCTCAACGCGGCGTTCATCTGTGTGAAGGTCGATCGCGAAGAGCGGCCCGACATCGACCGCGCGTACATGGACGCCGCGGTGCTCATGACGGGCCGCGGCGGCTGGCCGCTCACGATCTTCGCCACTCCGGATGGGAGACCGTTCTACGCGGCGACCTACGTGCCCCGAGAGAGCCGCTTCGGCGTCCCCGGCATGCTCGACCTGCTGCCGCGGATCGCCGAGACCTGGAGGGACCGTCGCGGCGACGTGCTCCGAACGGCCGGCCGTGTTGCCTCGGCGGTCAGCGAGGAGGTGCCGAGCGGCGAGCGCGATCCGGGACAAGGTGACCTCGAGGCGACCTACCGACAGCTTGCAGCGCGGTACGACGCGGAACACGGCGGGTTCGGCACGGCGCCGAAGTTCCCCACGCCGCACCACCTTCTCTTCCTGCTGAGACACTGGCGCCGTACGGGAGCGTCCGGGGCGCTCGAGATGGTCGAGGCGACGCTTCGTTCGATGCGCCGCGGCGGCATCTTCGATCACGTCGGCTTCGGGTTCCACCGCTACTCGACCGACGAACGCTGGCACCTGCCGCACTTCGAGAAGATGCTCTGCGACCAGGCCATGCTCGCCATCGCCTACGCGGAGGCGAGCCTGGCGACCGGGGACCAGGCGTACGCACGGATCGCGCGGGAGATCCTCACATACACTGTGGACGACCTCGCGGCCCCGGACGGCGGGTTCGCGGCCGCGGAGGATGCGGACAGCCGGGGCGTCGAGGGAGGCTTCTATCTGTGGACGACCGACGAACTCGCCGACGTTCTCAGTGACGCCGAACTCGAACTCCTCGGAAGCGTGTTCGAGATCGCGGACGAAGGAAACGTGAGGGACGAGGCGACGGGGCGCCTGACCGGCGCGAACGTCCTCGACGGAGTGTCCGGCGGCGAGAGGATCGCGTGGGAGGCCGTCCGAAGGAAGCTGCTCGAGGCGCGATCCCGCCGCAAGCGGCCGTTCCGCGACGACAAGGTTCTCACCGACTGGAACGGCCTCGCGGTGGCGGCGCTCGCAATCGCGGCGCGGAGTCTGCGTGAGCCCGACTACGCGGCGGCCGCCGCGGAAACGGCGGACTTCGTCCTCGAGCGGCTCCGCGACGGCGATGGCCGCCTCCTGCATCGCTACCGCGAGGGCGAGGCCGCGGTACCGGCGAACTCGGGCGACTACGCGTTTCTCGCGTGGGGTCTCCTCGAGCTTCACCAGACCACCCAGGAGCCGCGCTATCTCGCCGGAGCGCTCAAGCTCCACGAGGAACTGGCGGCCCGATTCCGCGCCGAGAGCGGCGCCCTGTACTACGTAGCCGACGATGTCGAGGCGCCGCTCGGCCGGGGCGTCGAGCTCACCGACGGCGCGCTGCCCTCGGCGAACTCCGTCGCCATGATGAACCTCGTGAGGCTCGCGCGTCTCACGGGATCGTCGCGACTCGATGACGAGGCCGCGGCCATCGCGCGCGCGTTCGCCGGCGTCCTCGGCGACAACACCTCCGCCGCGACGTTCTTCCAGTGCGCGCTCGACCTCGCCGTAGGTCCCTCGACCGAGATCCTCATCGTCGGCGCGAGAGACGACCCCGCGACACGAGCGCTGCTCGACGTCCCGCGATCGCTCTACCTTCCGCGCGCAACGGTCCTTCTCAGAGACCCTGTCTGGAGCGGGTCGCTCGACGCGCTTGCCCCCTGGTCGGCCCGGCACCGGCCGGCCGGCGGCGAGCCGACCGCCTTCGTCTGCCGGGGCTTCGCCTGCGAGGCGCCGACGACGGACCCCTCCGCGCTTGCCCGGATGCTCGACGGCTCGACGGACAGATAGCCCACGACCGTTCCTTTTGACTCCCTCCCGATCATGGGCTAGAGTCGGACCACACATCAGATTCCGAGTTTGAAACGGGAGGAGACGGCGATGGGATCCGACGATCGCCGCGTCCCGACCGAGCCTGCCGTCGGGTCGCCGATCGAGCGCGTCGACGCCGAGGCAAAGGTGACGGGTCGAGCCGCCTACGTCGAGGACATCGAGACACCCGGGATGTTGCACGCTGCCCTCGTATTCCCGGGATGCGCGAGCGGCCGCCTCATCGGCGTCGATCCCTCTCCGGCGCTTGCGATCCCGGGCGTCCACGCGGTTCTCACAGCGCGGGACATCCCCGGGGAGAACCAGATCGGCGTCGTCGAAAGCGATCAACCACTCCTCCCGGACGAGACGATCCGCTATTCGGGCGATGCCGTCGCGATCGTCGCCGCGGACTCGGCGCAGCTCGCCAGGGAGGCCGCACGCGCCGTCGTCGTGGAGATCGAGGAGCTGCCCGCGGTCTTCGATGCCGTGGAGGCCATGCGGGACGGCGCCCCCAGGGTCCACGAGGACGGCAACGTCCTCCTCCATTACAAGGTCCGGCGTGGCGACACCGGACCCGCCCTCGAGGCCGCGCACGCGGTCGTGGAGCGGACCTTCACGGCGGGCAATCAGGAACACGCCTATCTCGAGACGCAGGGCGCCCTCGCAGTCCCGGAGGGAGATCAGGGAATCACGATCCACGGATCGATGCAGTGCCCCTACTACGTGCAGAGATCGGTCGCCACGGTTCTCGGCGTCCCACTCGCAGCCGTCCGCGTCCTTCAGGCGGTCACCGGAGGCGGGTTCGGCGGCAAGGAGGACATCCCGAGCGAGACGGCCGCCTGCGCGGCCGTGGCGGCCTGGAAGACCGGCCGGCCCGTGAGACTCGTCTACTCCCGCGAGGAGGACTTCCTGCGCTCCAGCAAGCGCCACCCCATGCGTGTGACCTACCGTCTCGGGGCCGCCGAGGACGGCACGTTCACTGCGGCCGAGGTCCGGATCATCGCCGACTGCGGAGCGTACGCGACGCTCTCGCCGATCGTCCTCTTCCGTTCGATTGCTCACGCTGCGGGACCCTACGAGATCCCGAACGTCACGGCGGACGCCTACGGCGTCTACACGAACCGCCAGACGTCGGGCGCGTTCCGAGGATTCGGGCAGCCCCAGCCGATCTTCGCCGGCGAGTCCGTCGTCGATGAGATGGCGGCGAAGCTCGGCATCGATCCCGTGGAGCTGCGCCTCAGGAACTGCCTCGCCGAAGGCCGGCGGACCGCAACCGGGCAACTCCTCGACGAGAGCGTCGGGCTCCCCGAGACGCTCCGGCGCGCGCGCGACGCCTCGGGCTGGGAGGAGAAGAGACGATCGTCGGGTCGTGACACGGGCCGCGTCAGGCGCGGCATCGGAGCGGCTTCGATCTACTACGGAGTGAGTCTCGGCGCGAAGGGAGCCGCACTCGACAGCGCCGGCGCGCGAGTGAATCTCTATCGGGACGGCTCGCTCCGCATCGACGTAGGGAACACCGAGATGGGTCAGGGTCTCATGACGGTCCTCTGCCAGATCGCCGCCGACGGGCTCGGTGTCGACGCCTCAGTGGTGCGCATCGACCTTGCCGACACGTCGATCCTCCCCGACTGCGGGCCGACGGTCGCATCGAGGGGCTCGCTCATGTCGGGGAACGCGATCATCGACGCGACGAAGAAGCTCAAGAAGAAGATCGCAGGGGTCGCGGCAGAGATGCTCGACGCGCCGGAGGGCGCGCTCGCCTTCGAGGGCGGGCGAGTCGCCGGCGGCGGCCGTTCGATCTCCTTCGCGCAGCTGGCCGAAGAATGCTGGGTGAGGAACGTCGACACCGCAGCCGACGGGTGGTACGCCGCGCCCGCGACGAGCTTCGACGAGAATGGACAGGGTGACGCCTATGCGGTCTATTCGTACGCGACGCACATCGCGGAGGTCGAGGTCGATACGGAGACGGGGAAGGTCCACGTCGCGAAGATCACGGCCGCGCACGACGTCGGCCGCATACTGAACCCGGTGACGCTCGAAGGGCAGATCCAGGGCGGCGTCGTCCAGGGAATCGGCTACGCCCTCTTCGAGGAGATGAAGACCGACGGTGGCGCGATCACGACCCCCGACTTCTCGACCTACGTGATCCCGACTTCGATGGACGTTCCCGAGATCGAGGCCATCTTCGTTGAGGAGCCCTACTCTCGAGGGCCGTTCGGCGCCAAGGGCATCGGCGAGACGCCGCTCATGCCGGTCGCGGCCGCGGTCGCGAACGCGGTCGCGAACGCCACGGGGCACCGCCCGACGCGGCTTCCCTTGACGGCCGAGTCGCTCGCCCTCGCACTAAGAAGGAAGGAAACCTGATGCGGAGTCTCGCGCTGGCGGCGGCGATCCTCGCCGCCCTCCCGCTCGCCGTCCGGTCGGAGGAACCGGCCGCCCTCCTCATCGACGAGGCGCTCGAGGCGCTCGCCATGACGCGCGCCGACTGCCGCTTCCGCACAGACTACGCGGACCGCCCGGACTCGTTCCGGCTCTCGATCGTCGACTCGCTTCTCCTCTCGCCGCTCGACACGGAACCCTACGTCCGCGAGCTCGCCCGAGCGGTCCGGGTCTCACCGACGCTCGCGGACCTCGTCGCCTGCGCCGCGAGAGAGCTCGACCTCACAGAAGGAGGCGCACAACGCGTTCCGGATGAGTCCGGTGCCGCCCTCGCCGTACCGCGGTCGCAGGAGCCACGCCAGGCGGTCGACGCGATTCTCGCCGTGCTCCTTCCCGCCGTCGAGAGCGCAAAGGACCGGCTCGGCGCCGCCTTCGCCCCGCTCTCGGACGACGACATGTCGTTCCTCGTGGAGAACGCGCCCGAGCTTCTCCTCGAGGACGAGTTCGACCCCGACCGTCCGATCGACGAACGCGAGGCGGAGGCGGCGGAGGACGAGGCCCTGGGCGACAGCCTGCTCCAGATCGCGGGATTCGTCGACTACAGCGCGGTCGCGGACGCCGGACGCGCCATTGCGGCGGCGGCCGACGCTCTCGCATCGCTGGCCCTCGCGCTGGCGGACTCTGCGGAGGCCGGGTCGGAGACAGCGTTCCCCGGCCCGCCGCCGGACGACCCGCGCGTCTCGGGCGACGTCCGCGCGATCGCCGAAACGCCGCACGGGACGCTCATCGTGGGCGGCCCGGGATCGACCGTCTACAGCGAGCGCGTCGCGTTCGTGATCGACCTCGGCGGCGACGATCTCTACAGAGCGCCCGTCGGCGCGGCGCGGCCGGGCGGGGTCTCGATCGCGATCGACGCGGGAGGCGACGACACCTACATCGCCGGCGATCACTCGTTCGGCGCCGGCTTCGCCGGCGTCGGCGTTCTCGTCGATCTCGCCGGCGACGACCTCTACCGCGCCGGGAGCTTCGCTCTGGGGTCGGGTCTCTTCGGCGTCGGCCTTCTCTCGGACGTCGAGGGAAAAGACGTCCTCGCCGGCGACACGTGCGTCGAGGGCGCCGGCTCCTTCGGCATCGGGATCCTCTCGGATGGCGGCGGGAACGACATCTTCGAAGGCGCCCTCTTCTGCCAGGGCTTCGGGTTCGTGAGAGGCTTCGGCCTCCTCGCGGACGCCGGCGGGAACGACGTCTACTTCGCCGGCGGGAAGTACACCGACGAGATTCGGTACTTCGATCACTTCCTCAGCCTCTCTCAGGGGTTCGGATACGGGTGGCGACCCGACGCGTCCGGCGGAATCGGAATGCTCGTCGACGACGGCGGGAACGACGTCTACGTCTCCGACATCTTCGGCCAGGGCTCGAGCTACTGGTTCGCGGTCGGCGGGCTCGTCGATCGCTCCGGAAACGACGAGTACGTCTCCTATCAGTACGCGCAGGGCGCGGCCACACACATCACCGCGGCGGCGCTGGTCGACCTCGAAGGCGACGACAACTACGTCTCCAAGGGCGTCTCGCAGGGCTGCGGACACGACCTCGCCGTCGGCATCCTCCACGACCTCGCGGGCGACGACGGCTACACGTGCCACGATCTTTCCCAGGCCGCGGGGAACGCCAACGGAATCGGAGTGCTGCTCGACGGCGGAGGAGACGACTCGTACTCGGTGCGGAACCCCGACAACACCCACGGCTACGGCAACCTCCGACGAGACTACGGGAGCATCGCGGTCTTCATCGACGCCGGCGGCTCCGACACGTACGCGGGAAGGGGCGCCGACGGAACCTGGTGGACCTCCGGCACGCACGGGATCGGGGTAGACGCGGAAGCCTCGAACGAAGGGGGGCGCCCATGAGAGGCGTGAGAGCGGGACTCGTGTTCCTCACGCTCGTGCTCGTGGCGCCGCCCGTGGCGTCGAGCGGCCTCCGCATTGCTGAACTCGTCCTCCCGTCGTCCGCACTGTCTGCGGTCGAGGCGGCCCCGCCCGACACCGCGGGCCTCGCGGCGCTGACGCCGGAGGAACTCTTCGTTCGCGCCTCTTCGGCGGAACTCCAGTTCTCGGAACTCGTCCGGCCGTCGCGGCGCCTCCTCATCCGCGACCACGAGCGGACGCTCCCCTACCTCGTGAGCGTGCTCGGCACCGACGGCGCGAGGGAGCGCCATGCGCTCGAGGACATCCTGGTCAGTATCGGCTACCCAGCCGTGGAGCCACTCATCGCCGGACTCGAGGCCGAACTCGCGAACGAGGAGAGCACGCGCGGCGTACGGATGGCCGTGCGCACCCTCGGCATGATCGGCGACCCGAGCGCGACGGCCGCGCTCGCCGGGGCGGCGGCGCACCCGGACTGGAAGGTCCGCGGCTCCGCCGCGGGGGCGCTCGGGAGGATCGGAACCGCGCGGTCGCTCCCCGAACTCCGGAACCTCCTCGCTGACGGGAACGAGATCGTGCGAACCGGAGCTGCCGTCGGTATGAGACGCGTCGCCGGCAACTCCGGTGAAGGGCTTCCCGATGCGATCGTCGCGGCCCTCGTGGAGGCCCTCGACGACGACTACTACGCCGTCCGCATGAGCGCCGTCTCGGCCCTTGCAGCGGCCGGCGACGTGGCCGTCGAGCGTCTCGTCGAGAGGGCACGCGGTCCGGCATCCAGCGGTGGTCGACTCGCCGTGAAGGCTCTCGGTGGCATCGGCGGGGCCAAGACCAAGCGTATCCTGAGGGAACTTCTCGCATCGGATGACTGGGTGGTACGCGCCTATGCCGCGGAGGGCCTCGGTCAGGAGCGCCTCTCGGCCCGGACGAAACGGGCCCTCGTGGCGCTGGCCTCGGACGAGAAGCACCCGTTCGTGCGCCTCATGATCGAGCGGGCCCTCCCAGGCGAAGGCGTGAGCCCGTGATGGCGTCACGATCCGGGAATGTTTCCTGGTCAGCGTCCGGCGGACCGGGTTGTCAGTTTTATCGCAAAGCGTGCACCTTGTCCAGAAAGCTGATTGACAGCCGGAGTAGAATGTAGTAGAATAACCCTGCGGTTGTGGGAGCTACGCGCCACGGTGCGCGGCGGGGTTCGTGTACCCGCCGAACGGACCGCGGCGCGCGTGTGACCATCTGACAGCAAGCGCCCGAGAGCGGCGCAGGCATGACACACACCGGCCCCCGGTGTGGTTCAACGGTCCAACCGCCAGTGGTGAAGCAGGGGAAGAGATCACGAACGACAGCGTGGCGGAAAGGAGCGAGACGGCATGAGAAAGCTGGCTATCGCTGCCGTCGCGGTTGTGCTTGCGCTTGCGCTTGCCGCACCCGCGTCGGCCCAGATGAAGTTCATGGTTGGCTCCGGAACCGGGAGCCTTCTCGTGAGTCCCGTGGTCTACAGCGGGACCTTCCAGCCCGGATCGCAGCTCACCGGAGACTGGGTGATCACGATCGACGACACGGGCTGGCCGACGACCGAACCGGAGCGCTTCAACTACATCTGGAACACGTTCTTCGTACCGAACTACACGACCATCCCCGCCGGATCCGAGAAGTGGACCGGCAAGTTCAACGCACAGACGCTTCCGACGGCACCTCAGTTCTGGTTCGAGGAAACGGGCGGCGGCGCGTACACGCTCGGCGGGAACATCACGCTGAACATCCTCGTACGCGACTTCGAGGTCGACGAGTACTTGAGCGGCTACGAGAAGGACCACGACCATAACTTCAACTCGACCCTGAATCCGTCGTGCGACAACTCGACCGGCCTCTACGACAACACCTACGGCACGGGCTCGCTGAGCGGCGGCGACCAGAACTTCACGACGGCCGACGCCATCGAGTTCGTAGGCCAGGTGATGCTGAGCCCCTGCGAGAGCCCCGTCGAGAGCACGACCTGGGGCTCCATCAAGGCGCTCTACGAGTGATCTTGAGGGCCGAGAGACAACATTGCGGTAATGGGCGGTAGGCAGGTGGTGAACCGTGAGCCCCCCTGCGGGGCCAAGCCAAAGGAGAGCACGATGCGCGTCCTGGCAATTGTCGCTGTCGCGGCGGTCGTCCTGACCAGTCCTGCGTTCGGCTTCATCAGCTACAACGGAGTTGGAACGGGCGACTTCCTGGCAAGCCCGATCGTCTTCGAGGGCAACATGGCGCCTCCGGGAGACATCGAGACAGGCCTCTGGCGTATCACCATTCCGGACGTCGGCTGGCCGACGGAACCGGTTGCGAGAGAGCAGTACATCTGGAACACGTACTATGCGGGCAACTACACGCCCGGAACGCCCGGCTATTGGACCGGGAGATTCGACGTCCCGCTCAACCCGCTCTACATCCAGGACGACGCCCCGGCTCCCGATGGCGGCACGATGTCGGGCGTCTGCGAGCTCGAGATCACATTCTCGGACAACGGCGAAGTCGGCGTCCTCGACGGCGACGACGGCTGCTCCGGGAGCCTCTCGGGCCTCGTGATCATCATCAACGACGGCACGGGCGCGTACGACGGCCTCTGTGGCGACGGGAACTACTTCGGGAGCTTTGCGAAGGACTGCCCGAACTCGTCCGAGACCTGGAACTTCGGCATGTACCTCTGGCTCTACGACTGCTCGACGCCGGTCGAGAGCACGACATGGGGCGCCGTCAAGGCTCTGTACCAGTAGTCAATAGCGTCCCGAAGCGCATCCTGCCGGTGGGCGACGCGCTGCCGGGCCTCTTCCCGACATCTGGCCTCGTGGCGGAGTCGCCCATCGGTTGAGCACCGGATTTCGCCAGCTATGACCGAAAGAAGCGGACGGCGCCCAGGCGGCCGATCGCTGGCCCGCGCCCCGCGCGCCTTGTTGCCGGCGGTTCCCGCAGCCCTTCTCGCGATCGCGCTCTTCGCGGCCTCAGGAGCCGCGAGCGGCATACCCGATCGTGGCCGGGTGAGCCTGGCCCGGGGCCGTTCCGGAAGCGGTGACAGCTGGACTGCGACTTCGGTGCAGTTCGACGTGACGGATGGGGCCGCAACGGCATTGCCGCGGCGGCCCCTCTCCACATTGACGTCGCGACAGGCGGGGGACGCCGGGGCCACGACGCGGCTCGTCGCGATCCCGAACTGCAGGCGCGTCGAGATCGCGAGCGTCACCCTCAGGACAGCGGATGGCTCGATCGCACTCCCGGCGCGCAACATCCCCGGCCTTGCGCGCGTCCGCGACCTCGGTCTCCTGAGAGACCAGCGGCTCGCGGCGCTCGAGATCGATCTTGGCGCCGCTGCGGTCGCCAGCGCGGGCGAGCTTCGCGGCCTCGATCTCTCGCTCGCCTGTGAGGGCGCGGAGGGACCGGCCGTCCGCGCGACCGGACCACTCACGGGCGCCTGCCGAGCTGCGATCGTGAACTACGACGCTGCCGACGCGTGGACGCCGCAGCCACGCGAGCGCTCGCGGGTCTCGGGGACTGTCTCATACTGCAGCACGGTCGGCGAATGCGCGGCGGCGCAGATCGACATGCTCATCATCGCGGCCGAGGACCTCTACGCGGCGCCGACGCTCATGGCGCTCGCGAACCACCACGCGGCGACGCTCGGCCTGAATGTCGGTATCGTCTGTGCCTGCAGTCTCTCCGAACTCTCGTCCGACGGGATCTACGAGTTCATCGACGGCGTCTACGGGTCCGCGTCGGCGGAGCACTTCGGCGACGGCCACCTCGGGTTCGTCCTTCTCGTCGGCGATGCCTATGCGGACGACAACCAGACCCCGATGCTCCCGTCGTACTACGGGTACGGCGGCCAGGAGGAGGCGTCCGACCACTACTACGCCTGCCTGAGCGGCGACGACGACATCGAAGACGTGATCATCGGCCGCCTCTCCGTGGGGAACCTGGACGAGCTCGTCTCCACCGTCAGCAAGACGCTCGGGTACGTCCCCTTCGCCTCCTGGGAGGAGTGGACGCGGCGAGTCCTTATGATCGGCGGCCTCTTCTACACGATCAAGGAGGACTACGTAGCCCTCTTCGACTCGTACGATGCGATCGTTCCCGACGAGTACACGGTCGACAGAATCTACAGACACGACTTCGCGACGGATCAAGCGTGCGCTCTCTCCGTCGTCGACGCCATGAACGCCGGCAGTTTCATCGTCAACTTCGCCGGAGACGGATGGATCTCCCTGTGGGATCATGTGCTGAACACCGGGCACATCGACCTTATGACGAACGCCGGTCGCCTGCCGATCGTGCTCTCGATGGCCTGCGACACGGGTCGGTTCGACAACACGTCGGAGCCGGACGCCTCGGGCTCGTACGACTGCCTCGCCGAGCAGCTCGTGAACGTCGAGGCGAACGGCGCCGTCGCGTGTCTCGCCGCGCCCAGGGCGAGCGACGGTGGCATGTTCAAGACGTTCACGAAGGATATCTACCGAGCTGTCTTCGAAGAGCACAGCGTCTTCCTGGGTGAGGCGATCGCCGTCGCGAAACTCATGCACCTCGGTGACGGCGGCGACCCGGCGTACCCGCGCCACTTCAACCTCTTCGGCGACCCGGCCCTCATCTTCACGTGGGACAGCGTGCCGCCCTCGCTTCCGGACCTGACGCTTCAGCCCCACCGCATCGTCTGGCAGCCCGAATACCCTGGCACGGGCGACGACCTCCTGGTCACGATCCCGGTCACCAACCAGAGCCCGATCCTCGCCGACAACGTTCTCATCCGTCTGTCGGGCCACAACGCGGCCGGGCCGTACATCCGATACGGCGGGATCGACGAGATCGACGGATGGTCGACAGGAACGGTGACGATCGCGATCCCGCACCTCGGCGCGGGAGAGAACCTCTACGAGGTCACGATCGACCCGTACAACGTGATTGCGGAGATCGATGAGACCAACAACTACACCGCCCGGACTCTCTACGTCTACCCGCTGGCGCCGGACTTCCCCGTTGACCTCGACCGCGGACTCCTCTCCCCGACCGTCGCGCGTCTCGGAGACTCCATGAGGATCCTCACGATCGACGACGAAGGACGGACTCTCTGCCTCCTCCCCGACGGGACGCAGGAGTGGGCCTCCGACGCCCTCTCCGAACCCCCTGATCTCGGACCGGAGATCGCCCCGACGGTCGGCGACATCGACGGCGACGGAGAGGCGGAGATCGTCTCGACGAAGCAGATGGGCGTCGTCGCGTTCAGCGCTTCGGGTGAGGAGCTCTGGCGTACGATCACGGATAACCCGATCGGCTCGACGGTCCTCGCGGACGCCGACGCGGACGCCGATCTCGACATCATCGTGGCGACGAAGCCGTTCTTCGGGAACACGTGCCAGATCCTCGCGCTCGACGAATCGGGGAACGAGATCTGGTCGTTCGCGCCCCCCGCGGGCTCGGTCGTGACGGCCGCACCCGCGGTCGGCGATCTCGACATCGACGGCCGAGCCGAGATCGTACTCGGCACGTCCGACGGCCGCGTCTTCGCGTTCTCCACGGCCGACGACCCGCCGGCCGAGCTGTGGCCCGCGGTTCAGGTCGGCGCCTCCGGAATCGACGCCGTCCTCCTGGCTGACCTCGACGACGCGGGCGCGCTCGAGATCATCGTGGCCGGAGAGGACCTCTTCGTCCTCGACGGCGCGGACGGGAGCGAGAGCTGGAGCGTCGCGCTCGACGGTGACGTTGTCTCTCTCGCGGTCGGGGACACGGACGCCGACCGCCTCCCGGAGATCGTCGCAGGGACCGACGCCCCGAGTCTGCACCTGCTTGAGGACGGCGGGTCGCTCTGGTCCTACCCGCTCACGGGCGTCCCGGGCACGTCGGCCGCGATCGCGGACATCGACGCTGACGACCACCAGGAGATCATCGTCGGCACCGACGCAGGACGCGTCCATCTCGTCCGTGACGATGGAACCGACCTTCTTCCCCCGGCACCGGTCGGCGGCGGGTGCCTGACACCGTCGATCGCGGACCTGAACGGCGACGGAGGGCCGGAGGTCGTGGTGACGACGCTCGACGGGTTGGTCTTCGCGCTCTCCATGGACTGCGTGGATGCTTCGGCGTCTGTCTGCTGGAGCGGTCTCGGGGGAGGCCCGGATCACACGGGCCGCTACGCGCAGCCTCTCCACGGCGAGATCACTGCCGACTGTCTCCTCGCGGGAACGTCGATCGTGACCGGCGACCTCTCCGTCGCCGAGGGCGTCACCCTCACGATCGCACCAGCCGCCTCGGTCGTCTTCCGTCCTCAAGCGAACCCGCGCCTGAGCGTCTCGGGCGAGGTTGTCTGCATCGCCGACTCCCTCAGGCCGATCGTCTTCGGAACCGGCGCGGCCCGCGGTGACTGGCAGGGCATCGAGATCACACCGGGCGGCGGCGCGACGCTCCGCTCCTGCGAGATCTCGAACGCGTCGCTCGCCATCTCGGGTACGGGGGCCTCGATCACGCTCGAGGACTGCCGGCTCGTGAGCAACACCGTCGGCCTCTGCCTCGAGGAGTGCACGCTCGTGGCGACCGGCTGCCTGGTCATGAACTCGGGCGGCGTCGGGATGCTCCTGGAGGGAGGCACGAGCACGGTGACGGACTGCGTCTTCGACCAGAACGTCAGCGCGGGAGCGGAGTGCCGCGACAACGCGAGCGGCACGATCACAGACTGCGTCTTCTCGAACTCCACCTACGGAGACGGGATCCGTTTCTACCGTCACTCCAACATGTCTGTCCGCTCATCCACGGTGACAGGCAACTGCCTCTCCGGCGTCTTCGTCAACAACGCGGCGCCGACATTCGACGACTGCGCGTTCACGGACAATGTGGGCGACGGCATCTACTGCCGCAGAAGCGCCGCTCCGACGATCCTCTCTTCGGTCATCTCCGGCAACAGGTTCGGCATCCTCACCGAGGGCAAGTCGACCCCCTGCCTCGGGAACGGATTCCCCGGAACCGGCAACAACTCGGTGACGGGCAACTGGTGCGGTGCCATCATGAGTCTCTCGGGCGAGGCAACAACCATCCTCGCCATGAACAACTGGTGGGGCTCGAGCCCCCCTCCGTCCGGTCTCTTCCGTGGTAACATCGTCTACGAACCCTGGCTCGACGGCCCGCCCGCTCCGGAGCGGCCGACCGACGTTCCCGAAGAGGGAGTCCTCCCGGCGGTCTTCGCTCTCGCGCAGAACTCGCCGAACCCCTTCAACCCGACAACGACGATCCGCTACGAGGTGCCTGCCCCGGGCGCCGATGTCGAGATCGCCGTCTACAGCTCCGCGGGGAGGCTCGTGACTCTCCTGCGCTCCGGCTCGGCGTCGGCCGGAGAGCACCACGTCACGTGGGACGGAAGGGACTCCCGAGGACGCGAGGTTGCAAGCGGCATCTACTTTGCTAGAATGACCGCGGGCGACTTCGTGACGTCGAAGAAGATGGTCCTCCTGAAGTAGCCTGCCGCACATCGGCCGATCGGACAGGAAGCATGCAAGGAGAGACGCTGCCATGGCGACAGTGAAGCGGCTCGGAGTCCTCACGAGCGGCGGCGACGCGCCGGGTATGAACGCCGCCCTGCGTGCGATCGTCAGGACCGCGATCGCCGAGGAGTTCGCGGTGACGGGGATCGTGCGCGGCCTCGCGGGACTTCTTGAGAGCGAGTTCGTCGAGCTCGACGCGCGGTCGGTCTCGAACATCCTCCAGCTCGGCGGCACGGTGCTCAAGACGAGCAGGTCGAGGGAGTTCTACGAACCCGAGTCCAGGGCCGAGGCCGCGCATAACCTGAGAGCCGCGAAGATCGACGCGCTCATCGCCGTGGGGGGCGAGGGCACCTTTGAGGGCATCCACAAGCTGGCCTCCGAACAGCAGACCGTCGTCGTCGGCGTGCCCGCAACGATCGACAACGATGTCTACGGAACCGACTACACCATCGGCTTCGACACCGCCGCCAACACCGCGCTCGAGTCGATCGACAAGATCAGGGACACCGCCGCGTCCCACGACCGCGCCTTCTTCATCGAGGTCATGGGTCGAGAGTGCGGCGCGCTCGCCCTCGAGGTCGGACTGTCCGGGGGAGCCGAGGCGATCCTCATCCCGGAGGTCGGGAGCGACCTCGACGGCGTCGCCGATCGTCTCGAGGAGGGCCGCCGCCGCGGCAAGACGAGCTTCATCATCGTCGTCGCTGAGGGCGCGGTGGAGGGAGGCGCCAGGACCGTCGCCGAAGCGGTCCGGGCGCGCGTGGGGCTACGCTATCGCGTGAGCGTTCTCGGACACATCCAACGCGGCGGATCCCCGACCTCGTTCGACAGGGCGCTCGCCAGCCGCATGGGCAGCGCGGCCGTCGACGCGGTCTCCGGCGGGCTCTCCGACGTTGCCGTCGGCGTGGTCAGGGGGAGCATCAAGACGCTCGAACTCGAGGAGATCCTCGGGCGCAGACAGCCGCCGGACGAAGATCTGCTCCGGATCGCGGGAGTCCTGGCGAGCTAGCGACGGGCCTCGAACGTGAACCTCTTGTCCTTGAAGTCGACGACGACCGTGTCGCCCGCCCCGAGATCGCCCTCGAGGATCCTCACGGCGAGGGGGTTCTGGACCTCGCGCTGAAGCGCACGCTTGAGCGGCCGCGCCCCGTAAACAGGATCGAAACCCTCCCTGGCGATCGCCTCCCGCGCGGCGTCCGTGAGCTCCACCCCCATCTTGTGCTCCTCGAGGAGCGCCTCGAGCCTCCGAAGCTGGATGTCGACGATCAGCTTGATCTCCTCGAGGGAGAGCGAGTTGAAGATGACGATCTCGTCGACGCGGTTCAGGAACTCCGGCCTGAACTGGGCCCGGAGCGCCTCCGTCACGCGGCTCCGCATCTCCTCACGGTCCCCGCCGCCCAGCTCCTGGATCCACTGGCTCCCGACGTTCGAGGTCATGATGACGATCGTGTTCGTGAAGTCGACGGTCCTTCCCTGACCGTCGGTGAGCCGTCCGTCGTCGAGGATCTGGAGGAGGACGTTGAACACCTCGGGGTGCGCCTTCTCGATCTCGTCCATGAGAACGACCGAGTACGGACGCCGGCGCACGGCCTCAGTGAGGTATCCGCCCTCTTCGTAGCCGACGTAGCCCGGAGGAGCGCCGATCAGACGGGCCACCGAGTGCTTCTCCATGAACTCGGACATGTCGATCCGGACCATCGCCTGCTCGTCGTCGAAGAGGAACTCGGCCAGGGCCCGCCCGAGCTCGGTCTTCCCGACGCCGGTCGGTCCCATGAAGATGAACGAGCCGATCGGACGCAGCGGGTCCTGGAGACCGGCGCGCGCGCGACGCACGGAGTCCGAGACCACGCGGATCGCCTCGTCCTGACCGACGACGCGCAGCCGAAGCCGCTCCTCCATGCGGAGGAGCTTCTCCCTCTCCGCCTCGAGCATCCTCGAGACCGGGATGCCGGTCCAGCTGGAGACGACCTCCGCGATATCGTCGTCGTCGACCTCCTCCTTGAGCATCTTGCGATCCTCCTGGAGTCCGGCGAGACGCTCGTTCTCCTGTGCCAGCTCCTTCTCGAGCTCGGTCAGCCGCCCGTAGCGCAGCTCGGCGGCCTTCGTCAGATCCCCCTGCCGCTCCGCGCGTTCGTACTCAGCCCTGACATCCTCGATGGCGGCCTTCGTCTTCCGGATCGAGCCGATCGCCGCTTTCTCGTTCTCCCAGTGGACCTTCAGCTCCGCCGAGGTCTCCTTGAGATTCGCGAGCTCGGAATCGAGCTTCTCGAGCCGCTCGCGCGAGGTCTCGTCCTTCTCCTTCTTGAGCGCCTGCCGTTCGATCTCGAGCTGGACGATCCTCCGCTCGATCTGGTCCAGTTCGGCCGGCATCGAGTCGATCTCGATCCGCAGCCGCGAGGCCGCCTCGTCGATCAGGTCGATCGCCTTGTCGGGAAGGTAGCGGTCGCTGATGTAGCGGTGCGAGAGGATCGCCGCGGCCACAAGGGCCGTGTCCTTGATCCTGACACCGTGATGGACCTCGTAGCGCTCCTGAAGTCCCCTTAGAATGGCGATCGTGTCCTCGACGGACGGCTCGCCGACGAAGACCGGCTGGAATCGCCGCTCGAGCGCCGCGTCCTTCTCGATGTGCTTCCGGTACTCGTCGAGCGTCGTGGCGCCGACCGCGTGCAGTTCTCCCCGCGCCAGCGCAGGCTTCAGCATGTTCGACGCGTCGACGGCGCCTTCGGCGGCCCCCGCCCCGACGAGGGTGTGCATCTCATCGATGAAGAGGATCACCTCTCCCTCGGACTCCTGTATCTCCCGGAGGAGCGCCTTCAGACGATCCTCGAACTCGCCGCGGTACTTCGAGCCGGCGACCATCGCGCCGACGTCGAGCGCGTGAATTCTCTTGCTCCTGAGCCCCTCGGGCACGTCCCCCGCGACGACACGCTGCGCGAGCCCCTCGATGATCGCGGTCTTCCCGACGCCGGGGTCGCCGATCAGCACGGGGTTGTTCTTCGTCCTCCGGGAGAGCACCTGGATCACCCGGCGGATCTCCTCGTCGCGGCCGATCACGGGATCGAGCTTGCCGGAGCGCGCGAGGTCGGTGAGATCCCGGGAGTATCTGGCGAGCGCCTGGTACTTCTCCTCCGGGGTCTCGTCGGTGACGCGCTGGCTGCCGCGGATGTCCTTCAGGACCTTGAAGATGTTCTCCCGCCCGGCGCCGTGCTCGCGAAGGATCGCGCCCGCAGGATCCTCCTCTTCGTCCGCGATCGCCACGAGGAGGTGTTCCGTGCTCACGTACTCGTCCTTGAGCTGCCTCGCCTCGCTCCAGGCGGCGCCGAGCACCGACTGGAGCGCGGGAGAACCGTAGGTCTGTCCTCCGGCCCCGTAGACCTCCGGGACCCTGTCGATCTCGTCCGAGACCCTGGTGCGGATCGCTGAGATGTCCGATCCCAGCCGCTGGAGGATCGGGATGACGATCCCCTCGTGCTGGTCAAGGAGCGCCGACAGCAGGTGCGTCGGCCTGATCTCCTGGTGGTTCTTCTCGAGCGCGAGGGCCTGGGCGGCCTCCACGGCCTCCCGGGCCTTGAGCGTGAAACGGTCGAGCCTCATCCTTCTGCTTCCCTCCGCCGCGTCGCGCGGCACCATCCGTTCGTGGGCCGCTCGATCGCGGCCTCCGTTCTCATCCCCTCAGTTGGATGCGCGAGGTCGCCGGACGTTGCGCGGTCTTCCGTACAGCCGGAGCTTGGCCCGCACCGGAGTCCGCCCGACCGCACCTCCCCCGGCGCCCCCTCAAGAGCGCATCCTAGCAGCTTCACGCGGGCCGTCCAAGCCCGCCCCCGCGGCGGCCCGCCGGCCCAGCTTACCGGTTGACCGGGCCGATTCGCTGCACTATCATTCATCTGGGACTCGAAGCCGGGGCGCGGGACCTCTCGCGGCCCGGCCGGCAGTGGCGGTGTAGCTCAGTTGGTTAGAGCAGCGGAATCATAATCCGCGTGTCCGGGGTTCGAATCCCTGCACCGCTACCAGATTCGGCCCTCCCGCCGGACCGTCCGTCGGGAGGGCCTTGTCTTGCACGGTGAGGCACGATGAAGAAGAGCGCTGCCGGGGCGATCGCCGCCCGCGTCCGCGACACGATCGAGCGCTACCGGATGATCTCACCCCGCGACACTGTCCTCGCCGCGGTCTCCGGGGGACCCGACTCGGTCGCGATGCTCCATCTGCTCCTCGCACTCCGCGGGGATCTCGGATTCGAAGTCAAAGTCGCGCATCTCGACCATCGCTTCCGAGGAGATGAGTCGCGCGCCGATGCCCGGTTCGTCAGCGAACTCTGCGACCGCCTCGGCGTCCTCTGTGTCACCGAAGAGGTGAACGTCCCACAATTCCTTCTCGGCCGCCGCCTCTCGCGACAGGAGGCCGCGCGCATGCTGCGCTACCAGTTCCTCGTGAAGACATCCAAGCTCGAGTACTGCCAGAGGATCGCCACGGGTCACAACGCCGATGACCAGGCCGAAACGGTCGCGATGCGCCTCCTGCGCGGCGCGGGTCCGGACGGTCTCGCCGGCATCCCTCCGACGCGCGACGGCGGACTGGTCATCCGTCCCGTCCTGGCTCTCTGGCGGAGCGAGATCGAGGGCTATCTGGCAGAGAACCGCCTCTCCTGCCGCGTCGACGCCTCGAACGCCGACGAGAGGTACGCGAGGAACAGGATCCGGCACAGCCTGCTCCCCGAGCTGCGAACCTACAACCCGGGCATCGATCGGACGCTCGTCGGCATGTCGATGATCATGACCGACATCGTCGACCACCTCACGCGGCTCACCGACGAGACCATGCCCGAGGTCGTGGAGCAGGCGCGGGTCGGCCAGTTTGCCCTTGATCTGGCCCGATTCGAGAGCTACGATAAAGCTTTGCAGAGAGCCATTCTACGCAGGATCTTCGAGGTGCTGCGTCCCGATCTCGCACCCCTGACGTTCCAGCACGTAGAGAACCTGCTCTGTCTGGTTCGGAGGGGCGAGGTCGGACGCTCGGTCGAGCTCCCGGACGGGGCCCGCGCAAGACTCGAGCACGGCCGCCTGACGATCAGCCACGGCGACGGTCCCCCGGGAATCGACGAGCGCGAGCTGCCGGTGCCGGGTTCGGTCAGCTACCCGGAGGCGGATCTCGACATTTCGGCCCGCATCGTCCCAGCGACCGGGTCGCCGGCGAGGCCCGCGGACGAGAGCGAAGCGTTCTTCGACGCTGACTCAGTCCGGGAGGGGCTCTCCGTTCGGGCGAGACGCCAGGGCGACAGGATCCGCCCGCTCGGCATGGAGGGCACGACGAGCCTGAAGGAGCTCTTCATCGACGCGAAGATCCCCTTCAGCCTCCGCTCATCGGTGCCCCTCCTCTGCCACGGTCCGGAGATCATCTGGGCGGTCGGCCTGAAACGTTCGGCCTTCGCCCCGGTCACCGAGAAGACGAAGCGCCTGCTGTCGGTGCGGGTCCACAGGCTGGAGGCTCACGCTGAATCTCGGGAAGACCCTTCTCACTGAGGATCAGATCCGGAAGCGGGTCGCGGAGCTCGGAGGCCGCATCTCCGAGGACTACCGGGATGACCCGCCCATCCTCGTGAACGTCCTCAAGGGCGGCGTCGTCTTCCTGGCCGATCTCATCCGCGCCATCACGATTCCGATCGAGATCGACTTCATGGAGGTATCGAGCTACAACGGCGGCACCGCGACGACCGGCGTCGTCAGGATTCTCGAGGATCTCTCGCTCTCGATCACCGATCGCCACGTCCTCATCATCGAGGACATCGTCGACACCGGACTGACGCTCTCCTACATCATCGACAACCTCGAGACGCGACACCCGAAGACCATCAGGATCTGCGCGCTCCTCGACCGGCGCGGCCGCCGGGAGGTGGATCTGGATCTCGACTACGTCGGCTTCGTCGTCCCCGACAAGTTCGTGATCGGATACGGGCTCGACCTGGCCCAGAAGTACCGCAACCTGCCGCACATCGCCGTTCTCGAGGAAGAGGACATCCCGTAGGATCCCGTCGCCGGGTCGCGTCGACCCCGGCGCGAGGTGGAGCTGATGCGAGACGAAACGACGTTTCACAGGAGCCCCGAGAAGCCGCCGAAAGGCCGCGACGACGGCCAGGACCGCCGCCGCGACCAGCTCGCCAAGAAGCTGACGGCGCCGCAGCGGTCCCGCCATCCGATCCTCGCGTGGATCATCTTCGTCTTCCTCGCGGTGATGGCCTACCAGCTCTACCACGAGACCCGACCCGTCGAGGTCACGATCAACTACACCGAGCTCAAAAAGGAGATCGAGGCGGGGAACCTGGCGAAGATCTCTATCAGCGAGCGCGACATCGCGGGCGAGCTTGGTTCGCCGAGTGTGACGATTGTCGACGACGCCGAGGTGACCTACTACAAGTTCAAGTCATGGCTTCCGTTCGAGGACCCCGACTTCCTGCGTGAGATCGAGGCGTCGAGCCCCGACGCCGTTATCGAGGGCCAGCCTCCGCCCACGAACTGGGGAGGCGTGCTCTTCTCCGTCCTTCCGCTCGCCGTCATCATCGTCTTCTGGATCTTCATCATGCGTTCGATGCGAGGGAGCGCCGGGCCGGGCCGGGCGTTCAGCTTCGGGAAGAGCGGCGCCCGCCTTCTCACCGAAGACCGCCCGAAGGTCACCTTCGAAGACGTCGCCGGACTCCCCGAGGCCAAACAGGAACTCCAGGAGATCGTCGAGTTCCTGAAGGAGCCGCGACGCTTCCAGCGCCTCGGGGGCAAGATCCCCAAGGGCGCGCTCCTTGTAGGCCCGCCGGGGACCGGCAAGACCCTCCTCGCAAGGGCCGTCGCCGGCGAGGCGAACGTGCCGTTTCTCTCGATCAGCGGCTCCGACTTCGTCGAGATGTTCGTCGGCGTCGGCGCCGCGCGCGTCCGCGACCTCTTCGAGCAAGGCAAGACCAACGCCCCGTGCATCATCTTCATCGACGAGATGGACGCCGTCGGCAGGATGAGAGGAGCCGGGCTGGGCGGCGGCCACGACGAGCGCGAACAGACGCTGAACCAGCTCCTCGTCGAGATGGACGGCTTCGAGTCGAACGAGGGCGTCATCCTCCTCGCCGCCACCAACCGGCCCGACGTGCTCGACCCGGCGCTCCTTCGGCCCGGCCGCTTCGATCGACAGATTGTCGTCGATCGGCCCGACCTCCAGGGCCGCGTCGGCATCCTCAAGGTGAGCGCCCGTGAGGTCACCGTCTCCAAGGCCGTCGATTTCGAGGTCATCGCCCGCGGGACACCCGGTCTCTCCGGCGCCGACCTCGCGAACCTCGTCAACGAGGCCGCCCTCCTCGCCGCCCGCGAGGGCCACGCCTCGGTCCAGATGGACGACTTCGAGGAGGCCAAGGACAAGATCATGCTCGGCATGGAGCGCAAGAGCGTGATCCTCTCCGACGAGGAGGTCCGGACGACCGCGTACCACGAGGCCGGACATACGCTCGTCGCATGGCTGACCCCGGGGTCGGACCCGATCCACAAGGTCACGATCATCCCGCGCGGTCACGCCCTTGGCGTCACCCACTACCTCCCGACGGACGAGCGTCACAACTACTCGAGAAGCTACTACGAGAAGGCCCTGACGAACGCGCTTGGCGGGCGGGCCGCGGAGGAGATCGCCTTCGAGGAGATCACCACGGGCGCCGCCCAGGATATCGACATCGCCACCGATCTCGCGAGGCGGATGGTCTGCGAGTGGGGCATGAGCGATGTGCTCGGACCGGTCACCTTCGGCAAGGAGGACCGTCAGATCTTCCTCGGCCGCGAGATGGGTCGGGTGAAGGAGTACAGCGAGGCGACCGCCATCCTTATCGATCAGGAGGTCAAGAAGCTCGTCGAGTCCGCGCTCGACCGCGCCCGCGCGCTCCTGCGCCGGAACGTCGACAAGCTCCACAAGCTCGCGGGCGCCCTCCTCGAGCGCGAGACGCTCTCGGGGCAGGAAGTCGACGAGCTCTTCGGAAGAGCGGCAGTCGCGCAGAGCGAAGACCCGGACGCGGACACCCTGGGCGAGTAGGCTATGGCCGAGACCCTCTCCCCGAGAATCATCGTCATCGAGTCCCTGGAGGACGCCGCCCGCGAGATGCGGGCGATCGGCGTCTCGGAGGGCGGCATCAGCGCCATGGCCGGCAAGGCCCGGTCTCTCGTCGTCAAGGTCTCCGGCGCCAGCGTTCCCGTCGGGCACATCCTCAAGCAACAGATGCTCTCCCTCGGCGGCGAGGCGGCGGTCGCGCGCGATGTCCTCACCCACAAGATCGAGTCGACCGACGTGCTTCTCATGGGAACGCGCACACAGCTCGGCGCCCTCTGCGAGAAGCTGTCCTATCAGCCGTTCGACATGCCCGCCCTCGGCGAAGAGATCGCGTCGCTCCTCGAGACGACCGACGCGCCCGCCCCTCGAAGTCTCAGGGCGCGGTCCCACGTGATCGGTCTCGGGGAGCGAGTCCGCATCATGGGCATCCTCAACGTGACGCCGGATTCGTTCTCGGATGGCGGCCAGTACCTGCGACCGACCGCGGCACTCGAGCGCGGTCTTGCGATGATCGAGGAAGGGGCCGACATCATCGATGTCGGAGGGCAGTCCTCCCGGCCCGGGTCGAGCCCGGTCTCGGAAGAGGAGGAGCTCAAGCGCGTTGTGCCGGTCGTCGCGAGGATTCACGAGGAATGGGAAGGACCCATCTCGATCGACACGTACCGTGCCCGCGTGGCGGAAGAGGCAATCAGTGCCGGCGCCGCGATCGTGAACGACATCACCGCCTTTCGAGCTGATCCCGAGATCGCCGGCGTCGTGGCGCGGTTCGGGGCGGCGTGCGTGCTCATGCACATGCAGGGCACGCCCGAGACGATGCAGGACTCGCCGAGCTACGACGACCTCATGGGCGAGATCGCGGCCTTCCTTGCGGACGCCGTCGCGAGAGCGAACCGCGCCGGCATCGGCGAGGATCAGATAGCCGTTGACCCCGGCATCGGTTTCGGAAAGACTACGGAGCACAACCTCGCGATCCTCCACAGGCTTCCCGAACTCCGCGTACTGGGGAAGCCGCTCCTCGTTGGACCGTCGAGGAAGAGCTTCATCGGAAACGTCCTGGATCTGCCGATCGACGAGCGGCTCGAGGGCACCCTTGCCGCCTCCGCCTACGCGGTCGCACAGGGTGCGAGGATCCTGCGCGTGCACGACGTGAGGCCGACGATCAGGGCCGCGCGGCTCGTCGAGGCCTGTCTCTCGTCGGACGGGCAGACCGGCTGAGGAGCGAAGTGGATGACCAGCTGGAAGATCGTCGTCGACATCATCGACATCGCGATCGTCGCCTTCGTCGTGTACCACCTCCTGCTCCTGCTCCGAGGACGTCGCGCGATGCAGATGTTCGCGGCGCTCTTCGTGATTGTCGTGATCGGCTTTGCGGCCCGGTGGCTTCAGTTCGACGCGCTGAACTGGATCATGTCCGGACTCAAGGGCATCTGGGCGATCATCTTCGTTGTGGTCTTCCAGCAGGACCTCCGGAGGCTCCTCGCGGATATGGGCAGAAGCAGGCTCCTGAGGTCGTTCGTGAAGCTCGAGGAGCACGCGGCGATCGACGCCATCGTCGCAGCAGTCACGGCGATGTCGCAGAAGAAGGTCGGAGCGCTCATCGTCATCGAGCGGTCGGCGCGTCTGACGAGCTACTACCAGACCGGGGTGATGCTGAACTCCCCCGTCGTCTCCACGCTCCTCGTCTCGATCTTCACGCCGCTGACGCCTCTTCACGACGGCGCAGTGATCGTCAACGGGGCGCAGATCGTCGCGGCGCGCTGCACGCTTCCTCTCTCGCAGAACCCTTACTTCGTCCACACGCTCGGAACGCGACATCGGGCGGCCGTCGGCCTGACGGAGGAAACCGACGCAGTCGTGGTTGTCGTCTCGGAGGAGACCGGCGACCTCTCGCTCGCCCTCGCGGGACAGATCTCGAGAGGTCTCTCGCCGGCGGCGCTCCGCGACCGTCTCACGCAGCTTCTCAAGCCGGAAGGCGCTGAGGGATCAACAACGTAGGAGTGCCTGGATGTATCGACACAACACCGCAAATCGGATCATCGGGTGGTCGCTCGGCGGTTTCGCGCTTCTGATCTATGTCCTGACGACGGCTCCGGTCGTCGCCTTCTGGGACAACGGCGAGTTCATTGCCGTTGGATATACGCTCGGCGTCGGACACCCGCCGGGATCGCCGGTCTACACGCTCATCACGCGGCTCTTCTCTCTACTTCCCTTCCCGAACGTCGCGCAGGCCGTGAACTTCGCGTCGCTCCTGGCCGGCGCGCTCGCGATCGCGTTCCTCTACTTCGCCATCGCCAGGATGGCGCGCCGCTGGGAGAGCAACGTTCGCTCTTTCGACGAGGGTCTCCCCACCTACATCACCGGCGTGACCGCGTGTCTCTTCGCGGCCTTCTCGTTCAGTTTCTGGGAGAACTCGCTCGAGGCGGAGGTCTACGCGTCGAACATCTTCCTCATGACGTTCACGCTCTGGCTCGTCATGGTCTGGTCCCAGCTCAAGGGCCTGCCGAGGACCCGACAGCACCTCTATCTCTTGATCTACATCCTCTCGCTCGGCGTCGGGATCCACATGGGCTGCCTCCTGTGGGCGCCGGCCTTCCTGCTCTTCGTAATCCTCTTCGAACGCGACTACCTCGGGGTGATCCTTCTCGGTGTTCCGCTCGCGACCGGGTTCGCGGCTCTCTCGAAGGGGATGATCTGGGGCGCCGTCTCCCTGTGGATCCTCTGGGCCGTGACGACGGTCTTCTACGCCGTCCCACGGCTCTGGCCCCAGCCCAGGAAGAGGCCCGGAAGAAAGGCGAAGAACGCGAAGCCCGAGCACGTCGCGACGCTCCCCCCGGGAATCGTCGCGACACTGGCGGCGGTCCTCATCATCCTCTTCGCCGCGACGATCTTCACGAACGGTTGGCCTCCCGCCTGGTTCCTTCTCCTCTACGTGGCGATCGCGCTCGGTTCGCTCTTCGCGTTCACGAAGTCGCTCGAGAGAGGCATCGTCTCGAGGCCGGAGATTCCGGCGCGCACGCTTCTTACGATCGTCTTCCTCGCGTTTCTCGCGCTCTCAGTGCACGCGTACCTGCTCATTCGCGCGCGCCTCGATCCGGCGATCAACGAGTCCGATCCGCACACATGGAGACTCGTCATCGATGTCATGCGGCGCGCCCAGTACGAGCCGATGCGCCTCTTCCCGAGACGCGCGCCGTTCTCTACGCAGTTCCAGCTGCTCTGGGACTACCACAGGCCCCAGTTTACGGTCTGGCCGCTGATCCTGGCTGTCTGGGGAGCGATCGCCCACGCGCGCAAGGACCGGAAGACGTTCGCGATGATGGCCGTCGCGTTCGCCCTGGCATCGGTCGGCCTGCTCCTTTACATGAACCTCTCCGATCACGAAGTCAGGAGCAGGGAGTACTTCTGGGTACCCTCGTACGTCGGGCTCGCGTTCTGGATGGGGATCGCCTCGGGCTCGATCGTCGAGTGGGCCAGGCGCATGGGCAAGTGGTACAGGAACATCATCGCCGTGGCCCTCGTCGCCTGCTCGCTCACGCCGCTCCTCACGCACTACCGGGAGAGCGACAGAAGTGACAACTACATCGCCTACTACTACGCGTGGAACATTCTGAACTTCCTCGAGGAGGACGCGCTTCTCATTACGAACGGCGACAACGACACCTTCCCCGTCTGGTATCTCCAGGAGGTCGAGGGAATCCGCAAGGACGTCAACGTGGTGAACCTCTCGCTCATCCAGATCAACTGGTACATCAAGCAGTTGAAAGAGCGAGGCGTTCCTATGAGCTTCACCTACGAGCAGATCGAGCAGATGCACCCATACTGGGCTCGCGATCCGGAGACCAACGAATACCGGATGATCACCCTACGTGACGTCGCCGTGCACGACATCATCCGCGAGAACGCCGGGGAGCGCCCCGTCTACTTCGCGGTGACGGTCGACAACTTCATGGGGTACTACGAGAGGCTGGCGCTCGAGGGCATGGTCTTCAAGCTGATGCCGCAGAGACCGCCGATGGGCGTCAACGTCGAGAAGACCTACGAGAACTGCTTCGAGAACTACAGGTACGACAGCATCGTCGACAGAGAAGACGACTGGCGGGTCATCGACGAGGTCTACAAGCCGCCGACGAGCCGCAGGCTCATCACGAACTACGCCGCCGGCTTCGCGCGCCTTGGATACGTGGCGGCGCAGTCCGATCCTCCGGACGTCGACGAAGCGCTCAGGCTCTACAGACTGGGCCTGAAGTTCTCGCCCGACTACACACCCTCGCTGAACGGGCTCGTCGCGATCTACGCCGCCCGGCTCTACCAGCCGGAGCTTGCGTTGCCCTACGCCGAGAGACTCGTCGAGCTCCAGCCCCAGAACTCGGATACGTGGATCCGCTACGCGGGGGTCCATCTCATGCTCGCGGAGAAGCTCGAGCGAAAGGGGCAGCTCGACGAAGCCGAGGGCCACTACGACGAGGCGATCAGGACGTACGAGCGCGTCCTCAGCGCGAACCCGCAGGAGCCGGGGATCTACCCGACGCTCCTTCGGATCTACCAGAACCTGGGCCTCGACCAGGAGTTCGATCGCGTCCTCGAACTCTGGCAGAGGTATCTGCCCGAGGAGTACCGCGCCGCGCTCGAGGCCGCCACCCCGGACGTCCAGAGCGACTAGGCGAGTGCGGTTCCGCGATGATGCTACCGAGGCGCCCGGGCCGACGGCCCGGGCGCCTCTCTCATGAACCCCGCCCGCCGCGGTCGACAACCGCGGCGAATCCGCAGTCCCCGCCGAGGTACTTCCTCGCCGTCCGCACGATGTCGTCGTTCGTGATGCTCTCCACGAGTCCGGGCGTCTCGTCCACGCGCTCGAACCCGAGACCGAGAAGCTCCGCCATCACGTAGGTTGCCGCCCGCGTCGAGCTTCTCTGCATGGAGAGCTCGTGCGTCCCCGCGAAGTGCCGCTTCGCCCGGGCCAGTTCCCCGGCGCCGAACCCCTCTCGGGCGACGCCTGCCAGAACGCCCCTGGCGGCCCCGATCGCCTCTTCCTCCGCGCCACCGGGGACCATCGCGTGAACGAGGAACGCCCCGGACTCCGCGAGCGAGACGCACGACGATCCCGCGAAGTAGGCGTTCGGCCCGCGCTCGCGGAGAGCGACCCAGAGCCTGCCCCCCATCATCGAGATCGACCTCGAGACGAAACGCGCCACGAGGCTGTCGGGATCGGCCGCCGGCGCCAGCGGGTACGCAAGGGCGATCGTCGATCGCCCGGCCGCGCCGCTCTCGAACTCGGACAGCTCCAGCCGGGGTCGCGGCGCCGCGCGAACCGCCTGGTCGGCTGTCGACGACTCGAGATCCCCGAAGGCCTCCGCGATCGCCTCGGCTGCCGCTCCGACCCGAACATCCCCGACGACGGCGACGACGAGTCGGTCCGATCCCGCGATCGACCGGTGCCAGCGCGCGATCTCCTCGCGCGAGACGGCCGCGACGCTCTCTCTCGTCCCGCGGAGCGCCCTGCCGTACGGGTGGTCCCCGAAGATGAGAGGGAGGAGGCGCGTCGTCGCCCGCCGGAGCGGGTGGTCCATCACGGAGCCGATCTCCGCGGCGACCTCGGCCCGCGCCGCCTCCACCTGATCGGCCTCGAACGACGGCCTCTCGATCACATCTCCGAGGAGTCCCACGATCTCGGCGAAGTGGCGCGAGAGCGCCGCCGCGCCGTGACCGAAGCCGTCGCGATCGACGACGGTCGCGACGGCGCTGCCGTAGCCTTCCATCTCGTCGGCGAGCTCGGGCGCGGAGCGGCCACCGGCACCACGGGTCGCAACCCGCTCTGAGAGGTATGTGATGCCCGCGTGGCCCTCGGGCTCGCCGACGAACCCCCCGCGGAAGCCTACGGCGATCGACACGATCGGAAGCGCGGGCGACGAGAAGATGATGAGCCTGCCGCCTGCGGAGAACTCCTCGCTCCTGACGTCGTAGTCGATGCGCTCTCCGATGATGAGGGGCCTCCTGAAGGGCTCGGCCGCGTAGGCCCGGGCACTCTCCCTGACGACCGCCTGTTCGGACGCCGCGGCGGCCGCCCGCTCCATCCGCTCCCTGGTGTTCTCTTCCCCCCGCCAGAGCGAACCCGGCACGTGCGTGACCACCGTCGCGTTCCGAGCCACGAGATGCGCGTCCGTCACGCGCGCGACGTCTGCCGGCGTCACCGACGCCAGTCGGTCGAGATAGGCGTCGCCACGGCGATAGTCCCCCAGCACCTCGAAGAACCCGAGCGTCTGGGCGACGGCCTCCGGGACCTCGTGCTCCAGCACGTACGCCGCCTCGAGACGCCTCACGGCCCGGCGCATCTCGTCTTCCCCCGGCGGGCGCGCCGCCAGCTCCCGGATCGCGCCGAAGACCGCCTTCACGACGCGGTCGACGTCTCCCTCCGTGAGGGTCGCCCGAACCACGAGGACCCCGTGGTCCCGGAAGCCGGCAATCCCCGCCGACAGATCGCTCACGAGCCCGCCTCCGACCTGCAGGGTCTTCCTGAGTCTCGAGCTTCGACCGAGCCCGAGGAGGCCGCACGCCATATCGAGCGCGGGGAGATCGTCGTGCAGCACCGGCGGGATCCGGAACCCGGCGGCGAGGTAGGGCTGCGCGATGTCTCCGCGAGACGCCGCAGCCCGAAGCCCCTCCTGCGGCGCTTCGGGCGGACTGCGTCTCGGCGGCGGCGCCACGTCCGGAAGAGCCGAGAGCGTGGACCGCGCGACGTCGACCGCGTGTTCCGCATCGACGTCCCCGACGATAACCTGGATGAGATTGCGGGCGCCGTAGTGCGCCGCGTAGTGCGACCGGAGGTCGGCCGGAGTGATCCGCCTGAGGCTCTCCTCGGTACCGACGACGGGACGACGGCAGGGATGGCGGAGGAAGATCGTCTCCATGAGGCGCCGCCAGACGAAGGTCTCGGGCATCTCCTCGGCGCCGCGAGCCTCCTCGATGATGACGGCGCGCTCGGTCTCCACGTCCTCCGGAGCGAAGTCGGCGTCGAGGAGCGCGCTCGCCTGCGCGGCGAGGACAGTCTCCCATCCCCGCGACGGGACGACCTGATGGTACATCGTGTGATCGAGACCGGTCTGGGCGTTCAGGTGACCACCGGCCTCCTGAACTTCGCGGGCGAGGTCGACAGTCTCCCCGCCCGCCTTGAAGAGCATATGCTCGATGAAGTGGGAGATGCCACCGAGCTCGTCCGCATCGTCGACCGAACCGGACGCCACCCAGAGGTTCAGCGCCACAGCCGGCGCGAGCCGCATCTCACGGACCAGCACGCGGAGGCCGTTCGGCAGCACCACGTACCGCGTGGCCGCGGCCCGGCCGTCCCCGACGGTCGTACTGCCTCCACCGCCCCCGACCACGCTCATCAGGCGCGCCCTTCCCCACCGAGGCCCAGAGCCGTCCGTACGAGGCTCGGCTGGATCGACCCCAGGTCGAGGAGCGAATCATGGAAGCGCTTCAGGTCGAACGCGGCGCCCTCTCTTGCCTCGAACGCCTTCCGGATCGCGAGGATGGCGCGTTTTCCGATCATGTAGCTCGACGGCTGTGTCGGATGCGCGGTGTAGCGCTTCACCTCCGCGGTCGCGTTCACCCTCTCGAGGCGCACCTCTTCCACCATGAAGTCGATGGCCTCCTCGTACGTCATGTCGCCGCGCTGGAGGTCCACGTCGACGATGACACGCGCGGCGCGCCAAAGGGTCTCCTTCAGCTGCCCGAGCCGCGTGCGGACGTCCGAGTAGAAGCCGCGCTCCCGCATCATCTCCTCGCAGTAGAGCGCCCATCCCTCGCAGAAGACGTTGTTCCAGAGCACGCGCCGGACCTTCCGCGGGCTGGCGTTCGCCCTCACGAGCTGCAGATGATGGCCCGGATACCCCTCGTGGAGCGCGACGACCGGGATCGCGTGCACGCTGTGACCCCGGAGCTGCCGCTCCTGATCGTCCTCGGAGAGCGACTCGTCGACCGGTGTCACGTAGAAGAGCCCGCGCTGATCCTTCTCGAACGGCCCGGGCGGCAGGTACGCGGCGTACGGGATGATTCCGCGGAGGAACGCCGGCGTGTCGATGACCTCGATCTGCTCACCGGCCGGCACCGTCACGAGGTCCTGCTCGACCGTGAAGTCGCGCGCCCGCTCCATGCTCGAGGCGTAGAACTCACGCAGGCCCTCCCGCGTCGGGTGGTCCGCCTTGAGGTCCTCGAGGATCTCGAGCCAGTCCTTGTCCGGGCCGATCTCCGCCGCGAGCTCCTTCATCCGGGCCCTCGTGTCCCGAACGGCGGCCACACCCATCGCGCGAAGCTCGTCGCTGCCGAATGCCAGCAGGTGCGACTCCCGCAGCAGCCAATCGTAGCGCTCCCGTCCGATCTCGAACGGCCTCGCCCGATCGTGAACGCGCTCGCGCAGATACTCCGCCGCCGACTCGAAGGCCTCGCCCGCGGCCGCCATACCGCGCTCCAGGACCGGCCGGATCGGCGGCGCCGCGTCGGCGAGGCGCGGCGTGACCGTCTTGACGAATGCCGCACCCGCGGCGGCCATCTCCGCCCCCGACTCCGCGAAGACCGTCGGTGGTCTGATCAGATTGCGCCGCATCGAAGTGAGCACGTCGGCGACGCGTTCGAGCCTCGACGCGAAGCTCCGGGCGCGATCCTCCACCGGCGCGAAGTCGCGCGCGATGAGCATGTGACATCCCGAGAGCGCCGTCATGAGATAGACCGTCGGGTCTCTCTGGTAGACGCCGAGTTCGTCGTGCTCGAAGAGGTCCGTGCGGAGCCTCGACGCGAGAGCCGCGCGGTCGATCTGCTCATCGGGCGTGAGCCCTTCGGCAGGAAGACCTTCGAGGTCCCTGAGAAGCGCCGCCGAGTGGTCCCGCCTCTCGGCGATTGCGCCCGCGTCGTAGGCGGCGAACTCACCGTCGTGATCGTGTATGCCCAGGTACGTCGCGTGGACAGGATCATCCTCGACCGTTGTCTCGATGTACCGATCCACGAGCGCGTCGAGCGTGTGTTCCACGTTGACTGCCTCCGTCTTGTGATGGCAGGAGGAAGGGCGCCCTGAGGAGACCCGCCGGCCCGGAGCGGTGGCGTCCGGGTCCGGCGCGCCGAAGACGCGCCGCCGATCATGTCGTGGCATTCTCCCACGGGAGGGACCCGCCGCACAACCCCTTCGGCGGCTCAGCCCCGAGGACCGGCCGTGCCAGGACCACGGGCCGGCGACCCGCCCCGAACCGCGCGGACACCTGGCGGAAGGTCGCAGATGGAGGAGCCGACGCCGAGCGCCATGGCGCATTCCGCGAGACAGCGCGCCAGCGAGAGGAGGCGCTCGCGGCGCGTACCAGCGAGAGCAATCGGCGAGGAGGCGGCCCGTCGCTCTCCGGATGCGAGGCGGAGAGACACCTCGCCCTCGACTGACCCGGGGCTGCTGCGGCAGCGGTTCGGCAGGCCGCTCTGCCGGACGCCCCGACAGGCCGCGGCCCGACCGCCCGGCCGGAGGCGAAAGGTCACACCACCGGTGAGCGTGGCGTTGGCCAGCCGGACGCACTGCTGGGACCAACCACTTCCTTTCGCCACGGTCACCTCCGACCTCCGGAGCCGTCCCGGCCGGCGGTGGAACCGCGCCGGACTCTCTGTGTTCGGGATGGAGGAGGCGTGAGGCGCCGGGAACCGTTCTGCGCGCCCCGCATCGTCGTCCCGGCCCCACGTCGGCACCGCCGCAGCCGCCGACGCCGCCGTCGGTCCGTCGGCGCCCAGCCTCCACGGGCAGTTTGAGCAACCGGCGTGCCACGTCACCGTCTCCGGACGGCGGCCGCGGTCGAAGCGGACGCAACCTCTCTCAGCGAAGGAGGTTCCACGCGAGATCGCCGCCAACGAGAGCGGGGCGGCGCCCCTTCGGGCCCGCCCCGCTGTACACCTGATTGACGACCGTACCTAGCGCCTGGACCCTCCCGCCTGGTACGACTCCAGTGTGATGCCGAGCCGCCTCAGTCTGGACGAGAGCCTCGTGACGGAACCCAGCCCCTGCGCCGCGCTCCGCTCCATCAGCTCCGCGACGCGCGCCGCCTCGGCCCGCTCCACGTCGGCGTCGGCCAGTCTCTCGACGGCCCGGGCGGCCGCCCTCGCATCAGAGAGCCTCCGGGAGAGCGGTTCGACGGACTCGGCGGCCACGGCCGAGAGCGTCCGCGCCGCGTCACGAAGACCGTTGACGGCCCGCGCGAGCGCGGCCTCGTCAACGGTCCCCCGAGAGACCTCGTCCATCACCCGGTCCGAGAGGATGTCGACCTCACGGCAGAGAGACTCGGCCGACCTCAGCCTCTCTGCGATCTCGTTGTGCCGGGCCGCCTCGTCCTCGCTCCGGACGACGTCCTCCAGGAACGCGCGCGATTCCTTCGTGGCGCCCGCAACCCTCCGGAGGATCTGCGCCTGGGCGCGGGACCCCTCCTTGAGCTCCTTGAGCGCGATCACGAGCTCGTGGGCCGCCCGGACGAGTTCCGGCGCCGCCCGCGTGGCCTCATCGGCCGCCCCGGCCGCACGAGCGAGATCTTCGCGCGCGCCGCCGAGTTCTCTGAGTTCGACGACGAGATCGTTCATCTCCCTGTTCAGTAGGGCGATCTCGTCACTCCGGGAGAGCTCCGTGAGGACGCGGGTGTCACCCTGTCGGGCAGCGTAGGCCGCTCGGGCGAGGTCCATCACCGCGCGGGCGATCGCGCTGCCCCAGAATCCCGCAACGAGGAGCGAGATCGCGAGCACCACCACAAGAGCCGCCTGAATGGCGACCGGCGATGCACCGGCGAAGTAGAGAAGGAGCAGCACGACGTCCTGGACAACCAGGGCGCACGCCACCAGGAGTACGATCTTCGTCTCGATGCTGGTGCCGGATCGTCTCATGCCATATCACACAGGTTGTGGAGTGCCTCACGAACACGCCTCACACCCATGAAGGCAGCAAGGAGTATGCCAGAGGAGGCCGGGCGGCGCGGGGCTTCGGCGCCGGCCGTATGAGCATGGTCAGTCCAGACCGTAGAGGTCGGGACGCCGGTCGATGAAGAGGTCGTTCGCCGGGGTCACGCGCTTCTCGCGCGCCGCCGCGACATCGATCGGCGCCGTGACGATCTCCTCGTCGTCCGGTCCCGCCTTGGCGAGGATCTCGCCGCCGGGAGCCACGATCTCGCTTCCGCCGGTGAACGAGAGATCCACGCCGCCGCGCGCCTCCCGGCCGACCCGGTTGGCGACCACCGCGTAGACCCTGTTTTCGATGCAACGCGTGACCATGGCATTCTGGCAGTAGGGGAGCACGAGGTTCGTAGCGTGACAGAGCACGTCGGCCCCGGAGAGCGCGAGCGTCCTGGCAAGCTCGGGGAAGATCCAGTCGAAGCATATCATCATGCCGAGGCGGGCCCAGCCGACATCGACGACGTGGGGCGGCCGATCGCCGGGTGTGAAGGTTTCCTTCTCGCCGGAGAAGAGGTGGACCTTGCGGTAGACCGAACGCTCCCCTGAGGGTTCGATGAGAAGCGACGAGTTGTAGACCCCAGCATCGGAGAGTTCGGCGAACCCCACGACGACCGTCGCCGGCTTGGCCCGCGCCAGCTCCGCGAGGCCGCCGAAAAGCGCCGCATCCGGCCTCTGCGCCAGCGCTGCGGCCTCGTCGTCCGATCCCAGGAGATACCCGGACAACGCGAGCTCCGGCAGCACGATGAGATCGGCCTGAACGGACTCCACGGCCGCCTCGAGGCGTCGCAGGTTGCCCTCGACGTCCCCGAGAGCCGGGTGGAACTGAACGGCGGCCGCCACCTTCACGGGGCTTCCTCCCTCCTGCATCCTTCGATACACAGTTCGTGGCGCCTGGCATGAAGTGACAGGGCGGCGCCCTCACCCTCCTCACCCTGATCCCTCACGACCCTGCAAGAAGCGAGAAGAGCCGCTGCGAAAGGCCACTTCGAGGGAACTCCGCTCAGTCAGGAACGGCCCGGCTGACGGCCAGTTCGGTTATACCCCGGCGTGGCACAGGACTTGCTTTTCATGCCTGCAAGCGAAGACGGAGCACAGAGCGGGCGAAGGGTTATGGCCGACGGTAGCAAGGGCACCAACATCCGGAAGACAGCAACGCCACCGTCCAGGCGGCGACGTACGCGCCGGAAGCTCGACATCGGGTCGGGCGTCCAGACGTCGTACTTCTTCATGCTCAACTCGCTTCTCCATTCGAGGATGCACACCGGGCTGGAGTCGAACGCCGAGTACTACGACGAGGACGTCAACGTCTACATCGCCCATCTCCTGAACGCCCATATCGATCCGCAGAACTCCTCGCGCGTCGCCCCTCTCGTCGCCCACAACGACGCCGAGCTTCACAGAATGCTCGACTCGCGGTCCGACGACCGTGACCGCTACAACATCTACCGCGCGAACGCCGACGCCCTCCTTCTGGCGCTCGGCGTTTTCGACTCCCTCGACGACCGGCACGAGAAGCTCAATCCGGCCTTCAGGACGCCGAAGTCCGTCTACGTGGCGAGGGCCTCCAGCTACTACGCACTCGCCGCATCGTATGCGGCCAAGCTGCACCGGGGACCGAATGGTATCTCGAGCGTCTTGGAGAAGCTCTCCAGGGGAATCGAGAACTACGTGAAGATACTCTCGTACATGCGAGGGCAGTACCTCGGTTTCATCCGCCGTTACTCTCCGGGCGAGCTCTTCCACCTTGACATGGTGATCAAGGAGGTGGAGCGCGACGAGACGATCCGCACCAAGCGCGACGAGTTCCTCGACACGTACAACGACTGGCTGAAGACCCGCGATTCCGCGCTCAGGGGGAAGCTCGTCCAGCAGGCCTCCGAACTCCGCGAGATCGACCCGTCCTTCGAGTTCACACCGCCGCCGCAGTAGCGCGGCCGCCTAGTTCTGAGGAATGAAGAGGCTCTTCCCGACGGCGATGACGTTCGGGTTCGGGATATCGTTTGCGCCGACGATGTCCGCAACCGTCACACCGTACTTCGCGGCGATCGCCGCCAGGGTCTCGCCGCGCTGGACGACGTGCGTGTAGCCGACCGACATGGCTCCGCGCAGATCCTCGATCTCCCCCGCCAGCCTCCTGTTCTCGCTCGTCACCTCCTCGAGCACGATCGCGATCCGCGCCAGGAGATCCTGACGGTCCTCTTCGCGCGCGGTGTCGATGCTCCGGATCCGGTTCTCGAGCTCGATCCCGAGCTGCTGCTGGCCCTCCCGCACGGCCTCGAGGCCTCTCGAGAAGTCCGTGTCGGAGGCATCGGCCCGCTCCACCAGTCGGTCGATGCTGTGCCTGAGGGACGCGAGTTCTTCTTCGGCGGCGGTCAGCCGCGCTTCGAGCTGCAGCACCTTCTCCGAGAGCCCCGTCTGGCGCCGCTCGAAGTCCTCCTGCGCCTCCCATACGTCCTTCTTCACCGCGAGGCCTCCGGTCCCGCAGCCGGAGAGCACGAGCGGGCCGGTGCAGAGGAGAGCGAGTCCCCAGTGGAGGCCCACCCAGCGACCCCGGGGTCGCCGCTTCTGGGTTCGGGTCATCTGAACCACCCTTCACTCGAGCGTCTGCGGCCGGGCCCCGCCCGTGTCACCGGCGGTCCCGGCGCGCGTCGGTCGCTACTCCGAGACCACGAAGTGCGCGCGGCGGTTCTTCGCCCACGCGTCCTCGTCGCTCCTCGGATCGAGAGGCCGCTCCTCGCCGTAGCTGATCGTCCCGATCCGCGCGGCGTCGACGCCGAGGCTCACGAGGAATCGCCGGGCCGAGAGCGCCCTCTGCTCACCGAGCGCCATGTTGTACTCGTTCGTGCCGCGCTCGTCGCAGTGCCCCTCGATGAGAAGACGGATCTCGTCGTTCTCCTCAAGCCAACGCGCGACGGAGCTGAGCACGCCCTCATCGACAGGACGGATCGCGTACTTGTCGAACTCGAAGTGAATGTCCTCGAACTGGTGGGTCTCGACGTAGATGATGTCCTCGGGCTGCTCGGTCAGAGGAATGTCCTCGCCCGTGAGCGCCGAGGTCTCCTCCTGAATCTCCGGCTCGATGATCGGCTCCTCGACGACTTCCTCCCTCGAGGCGCAGCCGCCGAGCGAGAGAGCGAACCCTGCAACGAGAGCAACGCCCAGAGCAAGAACCAGGAACTTCCGCATCTCCTCCCCTCCTTCTGCGCGTGCGCTACGCGCCTTCTGGCCGACCGGACCACGACGGACTCGTGTAGTCTCCGCTCCCGTCGGTGAGTCTGATCGGCTGCAAATCGAGAATGTCGAGCATATAGAGATCCGTCTTCCCGCCCTGCCGCTTGCTGTACACGATGTGGCGGCCGTCAGGGGCCCACGAGGGGTCCTCCTTCGAGCCGCCGCCGGTCGTGAGCCTCACCACCTCCCTCGTCTCCACGTCCACGGTGCAGATCTGGTAGACCCCGTCGACCCTGGACGTGAAGGCGACGAGATCACCATTCGGCGACCAGTCGGGTGACGTGTTGTTGCCTCCCTGATAGGTGAGCCTCTCGGCACGCCCTCCCGCGGCGCTCATCACGTAGATCTGCGGCGTCCCCGACCGGTCCGACACGAACGCCACGCGGCGGCCGTCAGGCGACCAGCAGGGCGATGATTCGGTGCTCCTGCCGTAGGTAAGCCTCCGGGGGTCCGTCCCGTCGGCGCGAAGCCTGTAGATCTCGGTGTTTCCATCGCGCGAGAGCGCCGCCAGCATCTCATTCCCCCTCGGCGAGACCGCCGGGAACGCGTTGAGACCCGGGAACTCCGTCAGTACTCCGGTCTCGCCCGTCGAGATGTTGACCGCGTGCAGCTCCTGGCGGCTCCCTCGATACATCGTGTACACGATCCTCCGACCGTCCGGGAACCAGTCCGGGTACGTCGCGATCGTGTTGTCCCTCGTGATGCGACGGCGGTTCTCGCCGTCGTAGTCCATCACGTAGATCTCCTTGGCGCCGGTCGCGTTCGAGACGAACGCGATGCTGGTCGTCGCGACCCCCGCCTCCCCCGTCAGGCGCCTCACGATGTCGTCCGCGAGGCGATGGGCGGCCTCTCGCCAGCGCGCGGCCTCGCCGGAGTACCGTCGCGCGAAGATCGACTGACCCTGCGCGAGATCATAGACCTCGGCCTCGAGAGAGAACTCCGACACGCCCGCCTCCATGGTCCCCTTGACGAGCACCTCGGCTCCGAGCGCGAGCCACTCCGCGAAGTCGATCTCACCGGTCGCGCGGTCGGCGGCTTCGTTCTCGTCGACGAACGCCGTGTTCTCCACAACGCTGAAGTAGCCGGAGTGGCCAAGATCGAAGCTCATCACGTCCCTCACGTCATCGGCTCCGACCGTCCCGGCACCCTCCGCCTCGAAGAGTGGAACGGCAACGATGATCTTCTCGCCGAACCCCTTCGAGATGCTCAGGTAGACCTCGGGCGCGGGGGCCCTCTCGGCGGCGACCACCGCGAGCACCGCCGCGATGATCGGAAGCACGTACTGTCGTGCGTTTCGAGATCCCATGAGTCCTCTCCGGATCGTCTTCGCCCCGTAGGCTATCCGGCCGTCACGCTGAACTCGATCGTGACGTCCAGATGATTCTCCAGGTAGTCGTTCGGCAGCGGGGGAAACGGCGCCGAGTCCCGCACCGCCTTCACGGCGGACTGATCGACGGTCGATCGGCCGGAACTCCTCCGAACGGTCACCGCCTCGATCGTCCCGTCCCGACGAATCCTGAACGAGACGAGCGCCGTGAGGGAGTCATCGGCCAGAAGCCTCGCGCTCGGCTGCCTCCAGTTGGAACCGACCTTCCCCTGGATGACCGACAGGTACCACGCGTACGGGAACCCGGAGACCCTGACGGCGGTCTGAGCCACAGGCGGCGACGCGTCCGCGACCGGCTCCTCCGACCGCTCACGCTCGACGCGGCTCTCGTCCCGCGCGCGCAGACGTTCGTCGATCCGCTGCTGGAGGGTCTTCTCGGGTCGGGTTGGCGGCTTCACAGCCGGGCGCTTCGGTCTGCGCACGGGCTCCTCGGGAATCCGCGCCGGCTCTTCCTCCGCGGCCGGACGCTCCTCGACCACCGGATCCGGTTCGGGCTCCGGATCCTGCGCCGCGGGAGCCGGGGGCGCCGGCGTCTCGCGCGGCAGCTCGACGAGATCGACCGTGTAGACTTCATATCCGATGACATCGGTTCGATCGAAGCGAGGCACGATCGGCAGGAGCGCGACCAGCGCAACGTGGACGATCGCCGAGATGACGAGAATTCTGGTCATCGACCGCCCCCTACGACGGTGGCTTCGTCGCCATAGCCAGCCTCGAGATGCCGACCTCGCGGATCGTGTCGAGCACCTCGACCACCTTGCCGTATCGAAGCTCGGAGTCCGCCTTGATGAGCACGGCGACATCGTCCCTCGCCGCCCTGATGCTCGAGAGCCGCTCGCCAAGCTCCTCGACCGTGACCCGCTGGCTCTCGAGGTAGACGCGCTCGTTCGACGAGACCGTGATCGTCAGGACGTCGGAGACATCGATCCGCTTCGGGCTCGCCGCCGGGAGGTTCACATCGATCCCCTGCTCGATCATCGGCGCCACGAGGATGAAGATAATGAGAAGCGTCATCATGACGTCGACGAGCGAGGTCACGTTGATCTCGCTCACAAGCTCCTGATCGTAGCTGCGCTTCCTTCGCCTCGCCACCGGAGTCCTTCCCTCGACTCCGGGCCCGCGACCAGCCGGGCCCGGACCCGGCCGCTACTGCGACCCGAAGCTCCGCTCCGCGGTCGTGATGAACTCGGAGGAGAAACTCTCCATCCCTACGGTGAGAGCTCTCACCTTGCTCAAGAGGTAGTTGTAGCCCACGAGGGCCGGGATCGCGACCGCGAGCCCCGCTACCGTGGTGGTCAGAGCGGCCGAGACGCCGGGCGCAACACTGCCGATACTCGCGCTTCCCGTCACCGACATCGCGGCGAATGCCTTCATAATGCCCCAGACCGTTCCGAAGAGCCCCACGAACGGGGCCGCCCCCGCCGTCGTTGCCAGCGCGATGAGATGCCGTCTCAGATCCATTACCTGATCGGCCACCGCGCGCTCGAGGGCGCGCTCGAGGGCGTCGACCTCCACGAGGGACAGGCCTCGCCGCGTTCCGGTCGCCGCCCCGAGCGAGAGCTCCTCGAGACCGGCCTCGTAGACGCGCGCGTACGGCGAGTCATCGAATTTCCTCGAGCGAGAGCGTGGATCGACCATCCTCTCCGGATCCTCGCGAAACGTCCTGTGGAACGCGGCGCATCGCTTCCCGGCACGCTTGAGGACGCCGTACTTGTAGACGATCACGGCCCACGAGTAAATCGAGACCGCGAAGAGGAAGACGACGATCGCCTTGCCGAGGAATCCCGATTGCCCCACCGTCGCCAGGAATCCCGTTCCCACGCTCTCCCTCCTTCAGGTTCACAGGTCGCCCGCCCGGCGCGCCCGTGTCCTACGGGCCGTCGGCAGCTGCCACGAATCCGCGCCACCCGTCCTCGATCGCGTCGATGCGGGATCCGAGCACGTCCTCGAGCACGTCGACCGCCGGCCGGCCGGCGGCGACGCTCGCGAGGAGACCGGCATAGCCACTTGGTCCAAGCCGGGACACAAGGAACGCTGCGAAGCCGGCCGAAGCCGGGCGCGCCACACCGCTTCGCAACTCCTCGAACCGCGCCGGCTCGAGAAGCACCTCCAGCCCCGGCAGCGCCCCCTCCTCTTCGAGCCGGCGGGCCTCGGAGAGGAGATGCTTCCCCTGCCAGACCTCGCGGGCCAGGCCCCCGAGTCCCTCGCGCAGGAACGGATTATACACGGTCCCGACCCGCGACGCAGCGATCAGCTTCGCCGTCTCGCCGACCACGGCGGCGTCCGCCTCGTTTCCCCAGACAACATGCACGACGTTCGCCCATTCGACTCCGTGGGCAAGCATCGCGTTGCCGGTAATCCGCTCCTTCTCATCGAGTGACGCATACAGGTAGTAGGCTATTCGCTCGTCCGCCTCGATCCCCGTGAGAGCCCGCGCCCGCTCGCGGCCCGTCGCGGCGGCGATCCGGACCATCGCGACATCCTCGGCGTCGGCCGCGGGCGAGAGCCTGACGACCTCCCCGGCCACATCCTCGATCCCCCACGACTCGTAGGGATCGGCGAAGCGCGTCGCCCCGCCGACGCCCGACCAGCTCATGATCGCGATGTAGACGAGCGCGAAGGTGAGAGCCGCAGTGCGCGCGCGCTTTCTCGCGAGGCCGAAGAGCGGCTCGGCGGCGATTCCGAGGAGCACGAAGTACCAGATCGAGAAGAGGTCGATCTGTCTGGCGACGCTCCAGCAGAAGGGGCGCGAGACAGGGTCGACGAGAAAAGACAGGTTCGCACCTGCGGTCGCCGAGCGCGTGAGCGGCATCAGGAGCGCGAAGACGAGCGCGCCGACCCCGGCCGGTACCGAAGCGTGCACGACCGCCGAGAAGACCGTGCCGAACGGCGCCCTGCCCCCGAACACCGTGCCGACGACCCGGAAGAAGAAGGCCTCCATAAGCGCCACGACCGGGACGACGGCGACCGCCATGAGCACGCCCGCCGCGAGGAAGCCGGACTCGATCTCGGCCGGCGTCGCGCCGCTCCGCAGAGCGGCGTTCGAGATGAAGCCGTCCATGTAGCCGCCGCGCACCGCGAAGACGGCGCTCGTCATGGAGGCGGCGACGATGAAGAGCAGCGGAAGGACCCAACGCGGCCGCTCGCGGAGGCGTTCGAACGTCCTCGCGGGGAAGATGAGAACGAGGCTCATCGCGGAGAGCGCGTTGATCGGTCGTGGAGCGGGCCTCTCGTTCTCGCTCATCGTTCCTCCCGGGGGCACGGGGGCCGGCGGACGCCCGAAACGCAGAGGGCGGCGCACGCGGCCGCCGCCCTCGCAGGAAGGGGCGAAAGACGCCCCCGAACGTACTATCCCCGTTCTCCCGGTGTCAAGAAGGCAGGCGCGGGGTCGCACACCCCCTCACCTGAGCAGAACGACCTTGATCGCGGCCGTCCCGGAATCCGTCACGAGCCGCGCGAAGTAGACACCGGGAGCGACCGTGCGGCCGCGGTCGTCGCTGCCGTCCCAGTCCGACGTACACGCCCGACCGAGCCCGAGACCCCGCAGAAGTGACCGCACGCGCCTCCCCGACACATCGTAGACATCGAGTTCGACCGGCACGGCGGTCGGCGCGAACCACCGAACCCGCACGGGGCCGCGACCAGGATTCGCGGACGCCAGAGACAGAGACGGGCCTTTACTGCCGGCCGTATCGCTCACGCCGCAGCTGATGTTCGCCGTGGTGACGATCATGGAATCGACGGTCGCGTTGCCTGCGGCGTCGATCGCCTCGACCCGCACGACGTAGTCGCCATCCGGAAGCGCGGACGTATCCCAGGCTCCCAGTGTGTCGGCCTCCTCGCAGATGCCGTCTCCGTCCGTGTTCGTGATCGTGTGGTAGAAGATCCGCCTGACATCGTTACACTCCGTAAGGCAGTCGGGTTCCTGATAGTCCCACGTCTCATCCTCGCAGAAGGCGAGAAGGTCCGTGCCGCGGGCGGGCTCGAAGAACGGCGGGTCCGTCTCGCGCCTGTTCGGAAGCTCGATGTAGGGGTTGCCGGTACAGATCCAGTCGCCGTGCCACACCATGCCGGCATCCCGGATCTTGGCGAAGTGCAGCCGCGTGCTGCCTCCGTCGCTCCAGTCCGCCGTCTCCCCAATGACGTCTCCGATATGGACGCTGTCCCCTCGGTCGACAGTAATGGTGGCGGGGTCCAGGTGCGCGTACATGTAGCCGCCCGACCAGTAGTACGATGCGGTGTTGGCGACTGCCACGCGCCAGTGGTGTTCGCCGGATGGGGTGAACGCGGCCGTCACAGTGCCGTTCGAAACCGAGAAGACCGGAGCGTTCGGCGCAACCAGGAAATCCACCCCGGGGTTCAGGCGGGGCCATCTGCCGCTCTAGTGCTGGAACTGCCCGTATGCCGCGTAGATGGGGTGCGGGCCCTTCGAGTCGATCGGCCAGGGTTCACCGTTCCTCCGCCACACCCGGCCATCCTCCTTCCGCCGGCGGCCCTGCCGCTCCGCTGCGACCTCGGCGCTTCCATCCGTGTGCACCAAGAGGAGTCTTCCGACTGCTTCGTCCCCGCTCCGCCGTCTCGTCCCAACGAGGACACCCTCGTCAACCACCACAAGATCGCGGAACCGTGTTCCGTTCGTCGCCTCCAGCACGACGCGCGGCTCGCTCCCGTCCAGACCGTACGAGACGACAGCGCTCCTCGTCAGGACGAGGACTGAGGATTCGACGTCCCACGCGGCCAACCGCAGGGGACGCCCTTCGATCGTCTTCGCGGCGCCTCCCGGAGTACCGGACACCGCGAGGAACCAACGCTCCTCATCGGGTTGCCCGTTGTGCCGGACCGGACAGGCCTTCTCCAGAAACGCCCCGGCTACCGTTCCGCCGGCGGCCACAGCGAAGAGATCGAACGCCCTGTGCCGCTCGCGGGTGAGCGTTCTGAGATCAACGACCGTCACGCCGTCCCGCTCACGGTACCTGAGAAACAGCCCGTCCGAGGAAACTACGGGAGAGCCGATCGCCCACGCCTCCCAGGATGCGATCTCCCGCCCTTCCAGGTCGTGGATCGATACGATCCCCGGAACGCTCGACGCTCCGAACGTCCTGATGCTGACGATCCTTCCTGCGTCCGTGGGGAAGATCGCGTCCGCCTCGAGCGAGAGTACGCAACCCTCGCTCGTCCGCACGCGGACCACGCCGCCCTCCTTCACCTCGCCCACGCTCATGACAGGCAGCAGCGTCAGCCCGCCGCCGGGTGACACGACCGCGGAATCGGCGCGGCCTCTCTCGATAATCCCCTGCGCACTCACACTCGACCACGCTCGTGAAACCGACGGCAGCACTGCAGCCGAGAGCCACACGGCGACCGCGAACACGTTCCTCGACATGCTGCACCTCCTTGAGGAGTGCACTGCTGGAGGGCTGTCGTGTCCGGGAGTGGAACACAGGGCTTGAGATGTGGCAGGAGTGGCGAGGAATGCTGATCCCTTAACAGATAACAACTATTATACAAACAACATCTACAATTGCGAAGCGGTGCTTTTCAGCATCATAATACACTATGTCGTGCGGTGTTTCTCGGGCCCTCCGTCCACACGGCGGCAGGGCGTGTCAATCGGCCAGACGCGGCCGGCGCAGAACCACGAGAGTGCGGTGTGTGGTCGCGAGGCCGCAGCTCGCCCGGACGAAGTAGACGCCAGGCGCCACGCGATGGCCGAGGGCGTTGCAGAGATCCCATCGCACCGAGCCGGTTGCCTCGGTAGCGGCTCCTGAGAGCCGACGGACAACCGACCCGCGGACATCGTGGATCGTCACGGCCACCATTGATCCCGCGTCCGCGGCGGCGTACCGCAGTTCGACCGGACCTGACGCTGGATTCGGTACCGCTGGGAGAAGCGCGAACCCATGCCCGACTTCGCCGCTCTCCCCAACCCCCGTTCCGCAGCCACCCGCGCCGTAGTGGCCCATGAGGACACCCCAGGGATTGCCGGCGGGCAGGCACGGCGAGTCGTCGTGAAGCGTGAAGTCGGCGGTCAGAAGACCGCAGAAGAGGGGGTCGGTGTAGATGTTGTCGTGTGCGTCTCCGCAGCCGGTGTCGACCAGGCAGGAGTGGAAGATCTCGGCTGACGGGCCAGGCGTCAAGCACTCGACCGCCCTCCCTCCACCCACCCTCACGAGCACCGAGCGCTCGATCGTCCCGGTCGTTCCGGCCTCATACCAAACGCACGGGTCGTCGTTCACGATAGTCGCGCTCACGATCGAGAGCGACGCCCCGTCCCTCGCGACGAAGCCGGGTGTTCCGTGAGACGGATCGTCATCGGTGTAGAGCGTCACGCCGTCGAACTCGACGATGCCTCCGCAGCACTCGACGACGCTGGAGTGACGGAAGTCGTCGCTCGCCGGGTGGATGAAGACATCGACGAAGCGCGCGTTCGAGTCTCCGAGGAAGATCACCTCGCCGCGGTCCGGGTACGCGCCGAGCGTCGTCATCCCTTCCATGATTACACGCTCGAACGTCGGGCCTCCACCATCGGCTCGTACCGCACCGCCGAACGCACCCCGCGCGCAGTCGCGGATCTCGCAGTCCTGAAACACCGCGTAGCTGTCGAGAAGGTACGCGCCGACTCCGGACGCTCCGGAGCAGTCGCGGATCACGACGTTCTGAAACGTGGGCCGGGGCTTCCCTTCGCAGTAGGCACCTGCCCCTCTTGACGCACCCCCGCCTTCGATCACGCAGTTCCGAATCGACGGTCCGGACTCATCGAGGAAGACACAGCTCCCGTCCTGAGACGGGCCGTTCGCGATGGTGAACCCGTCGATGACCGTCGTCGAGTCCTCGCCGCTCGTGGCCGTGAGCCGCCCGGGGTCGATCCGGGTCGCCGACGCGCCCTCCTCGGACAGAAGGGCGATATTGAGACCCCTCAGGGCCACTGTCTCCGCGTACGTGGCCGGGGCCACGAGGACGGTGTCACCCTCGCTTGCCGCGTCGATGCCTTCCTGGATGGTGAGGTAGTCGCCGCCGCCGAGCGCGTCGACGCTGATGATGGTCGCTTGGGACGGCTGTACAGCGAGAAAGACAATCGCAGCCGCAGGAAGGAGAGGCAGGATACGCATGATACACCTCCGGTCCTGGTGAACGCGCTGGCAGGAGGCCTCACGCGAGGCAGGACGCGGGTCCGGAAATACTATACTTCAGTCGGGGAGGGTTTGTAAAGCGCGCTTGCGGTTAGAAAACGTGGCGATTTGCGTGATACCGACCGTTCTCAGACTTCGAAGCGCAAGATCGAAATCCATCCCGACCTGTCCGGGCGCGTGCGCATCAGAACCGAGGGTGACGGAGATCTTCCGTTCCGCGCAGGCGCGGAGGAAGGGAAGCGCCGGGTAGAGATCGAGCGCCTTCTTCCGGAGGCCCGACGTGTTGATCTCGATCGCTACGCCGCCCTCGGCGAGGGCCTCCGCGGCCGCCTCGTACATCTCCCCGACCGGAAGGCTCGTTCTGATGCCGTGCTTCTTCACGAGGTCCGGATGCGCCATGATGTCGAAGCCACCTGACCGCGCCGCCTCACAGAAGAGCTCGAAGTAGCGCCGGTAGATCGCGTCCCGGTCCTTGCCGTGATACGAAGAGAGGTAGCGACTGTCTCCGAAGTCCCAGCCGTCGATGAAGTGGACCGCGCCGTAGACATAGTCGAAGTCGTAGCCGCCGGCGGCCTCCCAGATCTCGTCCATCTGCCCGGGGATGTAGTCCATCTCGATCCCGAGCCTGATCACGATCTCGTCGAATTGCGAGCGAACCTCCTCGACCATCTCGACATACCGCGGCAGATCCTCCGGCCTCATGGTGAGATGGGGGTCGCGGATCCGGAGGAGCGGCATGTGGTCGGCGAAGCCGATCTCGCCGAGCCCCTTCCGGATCGCCTCGCGGACGTAGGCCTCGGGCTCTCCGACGGCGTGGCCGCAGAGCTTCGTGTGAATGTGGTAGTCAACGAGATTGCGGTAACCGGCCCTGCGGAGCTGCCTCGCCGGGCGCGTCCAGCGGATGAGCCGTCGCCTGATACCCCGCCTGATCCTGGGCCTCTCTCCGGGGATCCGGCTCATCTCCCCGCCTCCCTCACTCGCCGTCTCTCCGGTCCAGGCGGAGCGCCCGCGCCGCCTGGTTCGCCACCGCGCGCGACATGCCATCGAGAACCCCGAGCGGGCCTTCGATTCGGACGGCACCCACCAGGCGGCCCGTCTCACCGTCGAGCACCTCGCCCGTCAGGCGCAGCTGGCCCTCCCACTTCCGGAGCCTCAGCTCGACCGTCGCGTCGCCGCTCGTGTCCGCGACGACCGGCACGCCGGTCGCCTCGGCCAGCGCGCCGACGAAGATCCTCCCGATGCGGCGAGCGAGAGTGTCGGGAGGCGCGCCGAGCGACGTCTCGTCGCCCACGACGAGGACCGGCGACACGCCGATCACGGTGATATCCTCCGAGACCGGCGCCGTCGCCTCCATCGAGCAGCGGACCACGCCGACGGCCACGGCGGCGAGGCTCCCGAAGAGAAGGAGCTTGAGCGCGAGCGGCTGCGCGTGCCATCCGCCTGTCGCGGCGTCGCTCACTCCTCACCCCAGACATGCCGGAGGAAGGACTCGGGCGGCGGCTTCGTAAGGAGGCTCACGACCACGAACGCTACGAGCGAGACCGTGACGCCGGGGATGAATCCATGGATCCCGAACGGCTTCCCGGCCGCCATCCAGAGGAGGGCGGTCGCGGTTCCCGCGATCATTGAGGCCGTCGCCCCGGCACGGGTGCCGCGCTTCCAGTAGACGCCGAGCACGACGGGCCAGAGGCAGGCCGAGGCGATTACCGCCCACGAGAAGGCCGTGACGACCAGAATGAGCGCCGGCGGCCGATAGGCGATGACGAGCGAGACGAGGCCGGCGACGAGGCTCGCGATCCGTCCGAGGAGCACCTCCCGCGCGCCGTTCGAGGACGAACCGCCCTCCTCGTGCCCGCCGTAGACGCGACGGCCGCCGCGAAGATCCTCGACGATCGCCCCGCTCACGATGATCAGCACCGACGCGAAGGTCGACATGCCCGCCGCGACGACGCCCGCGAGGAAGATCGCGCCGCCCCACGGATTGAGGAGCCGCTCCGTGAGCATCGGGATCGCGAGGTCCGGGTTCTCGAGCGGCGGAAGCACGAGCCGCGAGAGGGCGCCCGTCAGATACGGGAAGATGGCCATCGCGCCGCCGAGCGTCACGAGAACGGTCCCGAGCTTGAGAACCCGCGTGCTCTTCATTGAATAGAACCGCACGAGAAGCTGCGGCATGCCCCAGACGCCGAAGCTCACGATGAGCGCGAACGAGATGAGGCCTCCCCAGCCCCAGAGACCCGGCGTCTCGACGAGGCCCGGGCTCTCCGAAGCCAGCCGCGCGGCGGCCGCCGAGAGGCCCCCGACCTTCCCGATCGTGACAAAGGCGAGAAGCAGCACGCCGAAGATCATGATCCAGGCCTGGACGAAACTGGTCCAGACGACGGCCAGGTAGCCGCCGATCGACACGTAGACGAGGATGATGAGGCCCGAGAGGAGCACCCCCGCCGCGTAGGGAATACCCATGAGGCCCTCCATGATCCTGCCCATGCCCTGGAGGACGCTCACGTTGTAGACGATCATGAAGGCGAAGATGATGATCGCGGAGAAGACCTCGGCCTCGCGGGCCTGATAGCGCCGGCCGATGAAGCCCGGAATCGTCATCGTCTTGAGCCGAGAGGTGAACTGCCAGATCCTGCGTCCAAGCACGATCCAGGCCAGCGTGCAGCCGACGAGCACATTCGTTGCTGCGATCCAGAGCGTCGACATGCCGAACCGGTACCCGAATGCACCGCCCCCGACGATGACGACGGAGCTGAAGTACGCCGCGACGAAAGAGAACGCCGTCACCCACGGGCCGACCTGCCGGCCGCCGATGTAGAAGTCCTCGGCGCTCCGGGTCCGCTTTCCCATCCAGATCCCCATGGCGATCAGGACGACGAGATACGCCGCCATCACCGAACCGTAGACCGCGAGGCTATTCATGGCCTCCCTCCCCGGCGTCGTCTCCGCGGGCCGGGCCGACCCGGACCGACCAGACAATCGAGGCGATGATGCTCGCCGCCACGACGATGAACGCCGCGAATGTGCCCCAGGGGAGCCCCAACGGTCTCATCGTTTCGTTCCCCCTTCCGTCCCCTTCCTAGAAGAACCGGTAGTAGAGCCGGATGTACGGCGCCCAGTCGTAGTCGACCGCGCTCGTGTTCATCTCCTCGGAGATCGCCGAGATCATGGCGCTCGCGCCGACCGTGAGCCGGCCGCCGCTCCACGAGATGCCCGGACACGCGTAGATCCTGTAGCGCTCCGAGGGTCTCTCTCCGAAGTAGCCCTTCGCCTCCCAGAGGAGGGACCAGCTTTCCGTGACGCGCGTTTCGACCGTGAAGCTCGAGATCCACTCGTTCTCGATGCCGTTCCCGTTCTCGCTCTCCCCGTTCACGAAATAGACAACCGAGAAGTGCGCGTCGACGGTTCCGAAACGATGGGTGACGACGGCTCCACCGAGATAGTCGGTCGAGCCGTCCGAGAGGGGTGGGTCGCCGTCGGTGTCGCCCGTAGGAAACCGGACGCCCGTCAGGAGCGAGATCCGCGGATATCCCTCAAGAGCCTTGTATATCTGGATCTTCGGGTCGATCACGACGTCCCCGAACCCGGTGTTCGCCTCCTGACCGTCGGTGCTCTCGTACTCGCGGAACCGGTCCACGAGTGGCAGCGACCCACGCACGGTCAGCCAGTCCGTGACCCCGTAGTAGAGCCTCGGCACGAAGAACCCGTCGGTCACGTTCGTCCCCGGCGGGAACTCCGTCCACCCGTCCCCGGTCATCGTCCTCGTGTACGTCCGCCACGAGAACCACGCGTCCACCATGAAGCTGCCCCGGGGAAGCGTGTTCGCCGTGCAGCCGACAACCGGGCTCGCCGCGGCCGGAACGGTCACCGAGCACACAAGGAGCGCCAGAGTCGCACGGGCTATCGTTCGCCGCATTCGTCCCCCTTTGTCGCGTCGTCAGTCCGCGGTTCCGGCTTGTCGGTCCGGAACGCGACCGTACTTCACTCGCCCCCCGGCGTCAATCCGGTTGTCCGGCGAACCGGCGACCACGCGTCGACGACGCTCGTTCACGCCCCGTAGTGATCGATGAACGCGATCTCGGCCGCGGGAAGGCGCGCCGGTCTCGCCGCCTCGTCGGCCACCTGCTTCTCCGTGAGGAGCGGCCCGATGCCGTCGGCGTGCTTCCCGATGATGACGAGAGCGATGAGCCTCATGTCCTCCGGGAGGCCGAGCGCCTCCTTCGCCTCGCTTTCGCGGAACCCAGCAATCGGGTGCGCCACGAGCCCGAGTTCCGTCGCGCGGAGGATGATGAAGGCGGTCGCCATCCCGGTGTCGAAGAGGAAATACTCGCGCCCCGCGATCTCGCAGTCGAGGTCGAGCCTGCTCGCGACTCCCACGATCATCGAGCCGACGGTCGCCCACTCGTTTCCCTTCGAGAGCGCGCCGTGCAGCCTCTCGAGGACCTCCTTGTCCCTCGCGAAGACGAAGCGCCACGGCTGGTTATTGAAGCACGAAGGCGCTATTCGGGCGACGCCGGTGAGGTCCTCGATGAGGGCATCGGTGACCTCCGCCGGTTCGAGCGACCGGTAGGCGCGCCTTCCCTCGATGGCCTCGCGAACGTCCATGTCTTCGCTCCCTTCCCCGGACCCCGCGGGCCCGCGTTGCCAGCCCCGGCCGGGCCGTCAGTGCTTCGCAAGAAGATCGTCGACCGCCGTGAGCCGCGCCTCCCGTGTCGGGTGGTCCTTGAACGGATTCCTCCCTCCGAGGAGCGCACCCTCGTGGCTTGGGCGCTCCGCGCGGTAGAAGATCCCGGTCCGAAGCGGCTCCTCGACGCGCGCCGCGGCGAGCGCCTCATCGAACTCCATAGGCGGTCCGTCGATCGGTTCGACGATCTCGTTCAGCTGTTCGTAGCGGTTGTTGAAGATCACGCAGGGCTGGAGGACATCGACGAACGAGAACCCCTCGTGCTCGATCGCCGCGACCATGAGATCGGCGAGCTGGTCGACGTGCCCGGAGTAGCCCCGGGCCACGAACGTCGCGCCGGACTCGAGCATGAGGACGAGAGGGTTGAGGGGGTTCTCCACGCTGCCGCCGGGTGTCGACGGACCCCGGTATCCACGCGGGCTCGTCGGCGCCCGCTGCCCGGTTGTGAGCGCGTAGATCCCGTTCTCGTGCACGACGACCGTCACATCCGAGTTGCGCTTCGCGGCGAAGATGAGATGCGCGATCCCCTCTCCCAGCGCGTCGCCGTCTCCCGCGAAGCCGACGACCTTGAGATCCGGGTTCGCCAGCTTCATCCCCTGGATCGTCGCCATCGACCGTCCGTGCAGCGAGTAGACGCCCGAGAGGTTCACGTAGTCGAAGATCTTCGCGTGGTTCCCGATTCCGGCCGACATGACGACGCGATCCCGGCCGACGCCCTTGGTCTCGAGCTTCCCGATCGCCGCGCGAAACGCGTTCATGATCCCGAAGTTCCCGCAGCCCGGGCACCAGGTCTTCTCGGCGCCGGTATCCAGATCGTCCTTCATGGTAGCACCTCCTTGTGACCTCCCGTGCGACGCGGGCCCCGCCCGCTCAGCCGAGAGAGCGCTCAAGCTCGCGGGCGAGTTCGTCGGGATCGAACGGCCGGCCGTCGTAGCGCCTGACGACCGCCGCCGGCTCGATGCCGCACTTCTCTCTCAGGAGCGCCGCGAACTGCCCTGTCGAGCTCTGCTCCACGACGACCGGGCGCTCGTCCCGAAGCGATTCGAGTTCCCAGGCCGGAAAAGGCTCGAGATAGACCGGCTGCACGACGCGCGCCTCGATTCCTCCCGCGCGTACTGCCTCAAGAACGCTCATCGTGGTGGAACCGTAGGTGACGATCGGGGGTCCCGACGACCCGAAGCGGTTCACCGTTCTCCGCTCGCGGATGTACCCGACCATCGCATCGCCCTTTCTGTTGCGCTTGTCGTGCATGGCCGCAATCGTCGGGCCGTCCTCGGTTGTGATCCCCGCCTCGTCGTGCTCGTAGCTGTTCCACTTGACGACGCCCTTCGACGGCGGGAAGAGCATCGGCGAGACCCCGCTCCCGGTGTCGCGATACCTCATGTAGTCGCCGCCACCGTGGATCAGGGGATCCGCCCACGCCGCCCCGTCGACGTCGATCTCCACCGTCGCCGCGCTCTCGGAGAGGTGCTTCTCGGTCAGGAGAATCCCGACCGCCTGGAACCGCCAGACGAGGTCGAGCATCTCCGCGGCCAGATCGAACGCCTCGGAGATCGAGCCGGGCGACGCGACCACGCGCGGGAACTCACCGTGGCCCTGCCCGAGCGCGAAGCGAAGATCGGCCTGCTCCGTGTAGGTCGGTACGCCGGTCGAGGGTCCCGGCCGGGAGGAGAGAACCGTGAGAAGCGGTGCCTCGGTCATGCCGGCCAGGGAGAGGGCCTCCTCCATCAGCGCGTAGCCGCCCCCGCTCGTCCCGACCATCACGCGCGCTCCTGAGAACGCCGCGCCGACGGCGATGTTGGCGACGGCGATCTCGCTCTCTGGATGCATCGTGACGACGCCGAGATCGCGCTCGTGCGCCGCGAGGTAGTGCAGGAGCGACGACGACGGTGTCATGGGATAGGCGAGGTAGAGATCGAGGCCGGCGGCGGCCGCGCCGAGGGCGATCGCCTGGTTCCCGGAGAGGATCGGGAGCCTCCCGGGGCCGCGCCCCAACGAGAAACGGCCACCCAGCTTCCCGGAAACGGCGTCGTAGATCGCTGTCGCGTACGCGACGTTCCGCTCGGTGTCCCGTCCGTAGCCGTCCGCGACGCAGCGCGCAAGCGCCTCTCGATCGAGACCGATGGCCGCACCCAGGACACTCACGGCAGCGACGCCGACACGAAGCTCGGGGTTCGGGAGCTTCTCCGCCTCGGTGGTCATTGCGACGCCGACGCCGTCGCCGTCGACCGTGTCGGAGTTGTGAACGATCGTCCCGCCGTCGCGCACGTGTCCCCTGTGTACCTCGTAGCTCCTCGCGTCGAGCGCGACGACTAGATCGGCGCTCATGAAGTGGCTGTCGACGGCACCGGCCGACGTGCTCACGACCGAGAAGTTGTGACCTCCTCGAATGAGGCTCTGGTAGTCGTCCATCTGGAAGACGCGCCGGCCCATCGAGGCGAAGAGCTCCGCCGCGACCGACCCGGCCTTCTTGACTCCCTCGCCGGCCTTGCCACCGACGAGGAACGTGAAGACACGAACCGCCATCTCTCCTCCCTTCCCCGGAGACCCGGACCGCGGGGCGACGCGGATCCGGCGGCGCCGGTCTTCTCCACCGGTGTCCACGGATACGAACCACCCTCGCACCGGTTGTCCACCGCCCATGCACCGGCGTTCGGCCGGCTTGTCCACCGCCTTGCACACAGGATATCCACAGCGCCCGGGACGGTCGGCGGCGATGGCGCCCCGAGAGCCGCAGGACTCCGCCCGCCAGTCAGGCCGCCTCGTCCTCGGGAGCCGCGAGCGCGACGAGAAGGTCGCCGAGCGTCAGGATATCGAGCGCGTTGTGACGAAGCACCGTGAAGATGTCGTTCGGCCTGCCGGTCCGGACGAACTCATGGTAGACGGCACCGATCTCCTCTCCCGGGATGTCCCCGGTCCTCCGGCGTCCGCAGACACGCCACTCGAGCGTCTGAAGCCGGCAGTCGGGCAGGAACCCGGCCCATCTCCGCCGCGAGTGATGCAGAAGATCGACGTGATGTGGCTCGGGTGGCGCTTCGATGCCGTGCAGACCGAGACGGTCACGGAGCGTCGGCAGATCGAACGATTTCCCGTTGAAGCTCACGAGCCTCCGGGCGCCGCCCGCGACCTCGCGCCAGCGCTCGAGGAGCGCACGCTCCTCCCGGTAGTCGCGTGCGAGGATCTGGGTCAGGACCGCGCTCCCGCCGGTGAATCGCATAAGCCCGAGGAGGAAGACCATGTTGCCCGCGAGTCCCGTCGTCTCCGTGTCGAGGAAGAGCGCCCCCTCCAGGTCGACAAGGGCGTCCCTGATCTCTCCGGCGATGTCCGCGCGCGCCAGCGCCGACCGCGCCGCCCTCCGGGTGCCGGCCAGCAGCGACCGAGCGTACTGCGGAGATCCGACGGCGGCCACGTCCCGCTCGATGACGAGCACGCCCTCCGACGACACGACGCCCTCGAGATCGTCGAGCGCGGCCGGACGACCGCGGCCGCTCCCTCGCGCCCACGGCCGCGCGGGCCGATCGATTCCGGACAGCCTTCGCCTGAGTTCGTCATCCATGCGGACCACCGTTCGACGGGTTGACGCGCACGCGGAGCAGACACCGGCCCTAGCCGCCGGCGTCCCCGGAGCCGGCCGGCGCGACGCCGAGGCCCGCGCCCTCAGGAAGGAGCATCCTGCCACGTTCGATTCTCATGCCCGAATAGGGGTCGGACTCGAGCAGGAATCCGCTGTCGAGATCGGCGTAGTCGACCATCGGCGCGAGGTGTGCCGCAGCCGTGATCCCGATCGAACTCTCCATCATGCACCCCAGCATCGTCCCCACGCCGCGATCCCGCGCCATACGGATCATCCGTGTCGCCTCGACAAGCCCGCCGCACTTCATGAGCTTCACGACGACCCCGTCGATCGCCCCGCTGAACTCGCGCAGCTCCGCGCTCGTGGGACAGCTCTCGTCGGCGTATATCGGGACCTCCGACCGCCGTCTCACCGACGCCATCGCCTCCACGTCGCCGGCGGCGACCGGCTGCTCCACGAGGAGAACGCCGATCCTCGCCAGCTCCGCGATGCGCCTCACCGCCTCGTCCGGCTCCCACCCGCAGTTGGCGTCGACCGTCACGGCGGCGCCGGTCTCCTCCTTGATCCGCGCAACGACGGAGAGATCCGTCTCCCGGCCGAGCTTGATCTTGAGCATCGGGAAGCCCCGGACCTCCAGGGCCTTCTCGATCATGATCTCCGGCTCGTCGAGCCCGATGCTGACCGTCGTAACGGGGGCATCCGCGGCGTCGAGATCGAAGTGCCGATAGAGCGGCACGCCGTAGCGCTTCCCCATCATGTCGTGCGCGGCGATCTCGAGTGCGGCCCGCGCCGCCGGGTCGTCCCTCCCGCCCCGCGAGGCCAGCTCGGCCATGAGCTCGGACTCGTGCCCGACGCGCTCGACGACCGGCCGCATCCTCTCGAGATAGGCCACGACGGTGCCCGCGTCCTCGCCGTAGTACCTCGAGGGCGCCGCCTCTCCGATGCCCGCTATCCGGCCATCGGAGATGTCGACGATCACCGACTCCGTGGACGCGCACGTCGACCGAGCCGTCCGGAAAACGTGACGGGGGCGCAGCTCGATCGTCCTGTAGCTGAAGTCCATGCCGGCATCGCTCCCTGGCATCCGAGGCTATCGCACGTACGTGTTCTCCCTGCGTTCCCTGCCGACCGTCGTCGCCGGACCGTGCCCCGGGAGCACGACCGTCTCGTCGGGAAGCGCGAAGAGCTTCTCTCGGATCGACTCCAGGAGAACCTCCCACGCGATCGCGTCGCCTTCGCTCGCGCACGGAAGATCGGTACGGCCGACGGCCCCCGCGAAGAGGGTGTCCCCGGTGAAGACGAACCCGTCGCCGACGAGCGCGATGCCGCCGACGCTGTGACCGGGCGTGTGGACGACGAGGAGCGAGACGCCTCCGACCTCGATCGTCTCTCCTTCACTGAGAAGCCGGTCCGGAGGTGAGACGTACGCCTCCCGGCCGAAGAGCCTCGACGCGTTCCGGTCGGGGTCCGTGAGCTTGAGAGCGTCGAGCTCGTGGATGAGCACCTCCGCCCCGAGCGCCTCCCTGAGCGCGTCGTTGCCGGCGAAGTGGTCCGGGTGCCCGTGCGTATTCACGATCGACCGGATCGTGAGCCCGAGCGTCTCGACTCTCTCAACGATGGCCTGGAGCTCGTCGGCGTCGTCGGTGCCAGGATCTACGAGGGCGCCCAGGCCGGTTCTCTCGCACCCGACGATGTAGCAGTTGGCCTCGGCGAAGCCGACGACCGCGCGCTCGATGGCGGCCGCTTCTCCCACGTCATGGCGTGTCCAGATCATGTCTTCCTCCGCAGCATCCGGTCTCGGACCGGGGACTCCCGGCCGCCGCGGACCGCGATACGAGCGTCCGGAACGGTCGATGTGCGGGCCGATACTACCACAGAGCCGCGCGACCGTCGCGCAGAGGGGCGCCCGCGCCGCCGGGCGAAGTCCATTTCAATGTTGACACCGTCAACATCGTGCACTATCTTCGCCCCATGGCTGTCGCAAGGAAACGAAAGCGCCGCTATCACCATGGGAATCTCAAGGACGAGCTTCTCCGCGTCGGTCTCGAGCTCGTCTCCGAGGACGGCCCGGAGGCGCTCTCGATGCGAGCCCTCAGCCGCCGCGCCGGGGTCTCCCACGCCGCCCCGTACCGTCACTTCGCCGACCGACGCGAACTCCTCGGCGCGATCGCCGGCCAGGGCTTCGAGCGGCTCGATCGCTGCCTGACCGATGCGGGGTCCCGGTCCCGGGATCCGCTCAGTCGCGCGATCGCCGTCGCGACCGCCTACGTCGACTTCGCCGTTCGAAACCCAGCGGAGTACGCCCTGATGTACGGTCCCGAGGTTCTCTCGGAGCAGGCGACCGATCTTCACGCGACCGCACGGGCACCGCTCTCGGACGCCGTCGCCGCGATCGTGACCGACGACGCAGCGTCCGCGACCGACGTTCTCTGGGCCTCGCTCCACGGTCTCGCCACGCTCCTCACGAACGGGCTCATCGACGTCCGGCCCGTCGCGGGGCGGCCGGAACGGAGGCCGGGCAACGGCCGGGGCACCGACGCGGACGCGGTCCGGCGCGCCGTCGAGACGCTCATCCGAGGTATCGACCAGGGCGATCCAGCCCGCCGGCCCGAGACCGGGTGGCCGACCACCGGAACCCGGCAACGCCGGTCAAGGAGGAACCGTGAACGCGCTCCTCGTCTATCCTGAGTTTCCTGAGACCTTCTGGGGCATGAAGCACGCCCTCAGGATCGCGGGCAAGAAGGCGACCTCGCCTCCGCTGGGTCTCGTGACCGTCGCTGCGATGCTCCCCGAGAGCTGGAACCTGAGGCTCGTCGATCTGAACGTCGCCGAGCTGACCGACGATGATCTCCGCTGGGCCGACTACGGCCTCGTGAGCGCGATGGTCCTCCAGAGGGACGCTGCGCGCAGGATCATCGACAGGATGAACGCGGCCGGCCTCACGACGATCGCCGGCGGCCCGCTCTTCACGACCGAGCCGGATGCCTTCGACGACGTCGATCATCTCGTCCTGAACGAGGCCGAGGTGACGCTCCCTCCGTTCCTCGCGGATTTCGAGAGAGGCGAGGCGAAGCACGTCTACACGTCGTCCGAGTTCCCCGATGTCACCTCGTCGCCCGTCCCGATGTGGGACATCGTCGATCCGCACGCCTACACGTCGCGGGCCATCCAGTACTCCCGGGGGTGCCCACACAACTGCGACTTCTGCAGCGTAACCCAGCTCTTCGGCCACCGCTGGCGCACGAAGTCTCCTCGGCAGATCGTCGCCGAGCTCGACAGACTCTACGCACTCGGGTGGCGCGGGCCGGTCAACTTCGTCGACGACAACCTCACCGGCCGCCCCCGCATCCTGCGTGAGGAGCTTCTTCCCGCGCTCATCGAATGGCGCCGGGGCAAGACCGGCGTCTCCTTTGGCACGCAGGCGGGCATCGAACTCGCAGACGACCCCGAGCTCATGCAGATGATGGTCGCCGCCGGCTTCGACTCGGTCTTTGTCGGAATCGAGACGATCGACGACGACAGCCTCGCGGAGTGCAACAAGCGACAGAACCGCAGCCGCGACCTCCTCGCCGACGTCCACAGAATCCAGAGAGCCGGCCTGCAGGTGAACGGTGGGTTCATCGTCGGATTCGACAACGACACACCATCGGTCTTCGGGCGCCTCGCTGAGTTCATCCAGAAGAGCGGCATCACGACGGCGATGGTCGGACTCCTCCAGGCGCCGTCCGGAACAAAGCTCTTCGATCGACTCAAGGCCGAGGGGCGCATCACTGGACGCATGTCGGGCGACAACGTCAACGGGTCGACGAATATCATCACGCGCATGGAGCTGCCCACGCTCCAGCGCGGATACCGGCGGCTCCTGCGCGACATCTACTCCACCGACAGGTACTACGCGAGGATCCGCACGTTCCTCCGGAACTACCGGCCTCCGAAGTCCAGCCCGATGCAGCTCCGGATGTGGCACGTCCGGGCGTTCTTCAGGGCGTTCTTCAAGATCGGATTCGCGACGAGGGACGGCTGGCGCTACCACGGCCTTCTCGCGTGGACGCTCTTCACCCGACCGCGAGCCTTTCCGACCGCGATCGTCCTCGCGATTTCGGGATACCACTTCCGCCTGCTCGCCGAGGCGCTCCCCGACTAGCTCCGGCCCAGCATTGCCCGAAGAAGGAGCCGCGCCGACTCCTTGTCGGGTATCGGCCACGATCCCTGCGCGTCCGGGTCCTGCTGGACCGGCGGCCGGAGGACTGGGAGCCCGACGCACGACGGGCAGCCATCCTCGCAGTCGCACTCGTCGATGAGGTCTCGGCATCCCGTCAGCAACTCCTCGACGAGGCCGTAGCCCCGCTCGACGAATCCGAGCCCACCTTCGTAGCGATCGTAGAGAAATACCGTCGGTGCGCCCGTGTTCGAGCTGTCGACGATGCCGCCGATATCGCGCCGGTCGCACATGGCGAAGAGCGGCAGGACGGAGATGGCGACGTTCCGGATCCCCACGAGACCCTCTACCGGGTTTCTGCCGGCGCTCCGAACCGCCGCCATCGCCTCCTTGTGCGGGATGAACCAGAGCGCGGTCGTCTCGAGATGCTGCGGCGGCATGTCAAGGTTGCACCAACCGATCGAGTCGAGCTGGTAGAACTTGATCTTCTTGAAGGCGGCCGTGAGCCACGTCACCGTTGCGTCACCGAACGCGATACGACTGCCCCGCCAGTCCTTGGACCGCCGTTCCTCCGTGATCCGGATCGATGACTCGAGCACGGGTTGTGTGTAGTAGTCGACCTCGCGCTTCTCGACGTACGCGATCTTCTGCTCCAGATCGAGTTCACGGACGAAGTAGGTCTCCCCCTCGTGCAGGTAGATCGCCTCAGGGTAGACGAGCTCGAGCCCGCTCACGGCGTCGACGACGCCGATCACGGCGTTCTCCCGCGCCGCGTCGACGATCGTGAAGGTGTCGTCGGAGATCGTCCTCAGGCTGACCTGCCGCGCCGGATGATCGGTCGTCGCCCAGTAGTAGGATCCGTCGAGCTCCTTCAGCTCGCCCATCTCTTCGAGAAGGTCGACGATCGGCCCGGTCATCGCTCCGAAGAGGCGCTCGTCGGACTCCGCGAGCGGCAGCTCGAAGGCGGCGCACCGCAGGTGCTTCGCCAGGATGTACTTGTTCTCCGAGTCGACCACGGCGTTCTCGGGCGACTGCCGGAAGAAGTACTCACCGTGGCGCATGAGGTACTGATCGATCGGATCGTTGTACGCGACGAGCACGGCGAGCGAGTCATCCGAGGCGCGCCCGGCCCGGCCGGCCTGCTGCCACGTGCTTGCGATCGTGCCCGGGAAACCCACGATGACCGCCGCGTCGAGACTCCCGACGTCGATGCCGAGCTCGAGCGCGTTCGTCGTCGCCACTCCAGCGAGTTCGCCGGAGAAGAGCCGGCGCTCGATCTCCCTTCTCTCCTCGGGCAGGTAGCCGCCTCGATAGGGCCTGATCTTCTCCGCGTACTCCGGCTTCGTCCGGCGGAGGGCCTCCTTCGTATACCGGTAGAGAAGCTCCGCGACGATCCGAGCGCGCCCGAATCCGATGGTGCGGAATCCGTTCGCGATGAGCTCCGCCATCAGCGTGTGCCCCTCGACGTTCGTGCTTCGCCGCTCCATCTTCGAGAGATCGAGGAAGGGCGGGTTCCAGAGCATGAAGTGTTTCGCGCCCCGCGGGCTCCCGTCGTTCTCGACGACCTCCACAGGGAGGCCCGTCAGCCCCTCAGCGAGCTCGCGCGGGTTCGCGATCGTCGCGCTCGAACAGATGAAGCGCGGCTCCGAGCCGTAGTGCTCGCAGACGCGCCTGAGACGCCTGATCACGTTCGCGACGTTCGAACCGAATATCCCCCGGTAGGTGTGGATCTCGTCGATGACGACGTAGCGGAGGTCCTTGAAGAAGCGGTTCCACTTCGGATGGTACGGCAGGATTCCCGCGTGCAACATGTCGGGGTTCGAGAGGATGACGTTCCCCTCGTCGCGGAGCTTCCTGCGGGTGTGGCGTGTCGTGTCGCCGTCGTAGGTTCCCGTCCTCACGAGGTCGACGAGCCGAGAGTCCGACTCGGCCAGCCGCGAGAGACCCCTCCGCTGATCCTGCGCGAGCGCCTTCGTCGGGAAGAGATAGAGCGCCTTCGCGGAGGGATCGGCGAGGAGGGTCTCGATGACCGGCACGTTGTAGCAGAGCGTCTTGCCTGAGGCGGTCCCGGTGACGATGACGACGTTCTCGCCGCCGCGGATCCGCTCGATCGCGGAGACCTGATGGGAATAGAGACTCTCGATGCCCGCCTGACCCAGCGCGTCCCGGAGAGCTTCGGGCAGCGGGTCATCGAGCCGACCGTAGACAGCCTCCCGCGCGGGCAGCGACTCGACGTGCGAGACCTGCCCGGCGTAGTCGGGGTCGTTCTCAATCTTCCGGATGAACTCGGTGACCGTCATCGCGCGCGCCGACCGGCCGTCAGGCCGCCCGCTCCCGTTCCCTGATCCACTCCTCGAGACCGATCGTTCGGATGCGCTCAAGCGTGGCGCGCGCCTTCGTGTAGTCGCCGCTCCGGTAGAACCGCTCGAGCTTCTCACAGCCCTCGTAGTCCTCGCACTCGGCGCAGGAGACGACGCCCCGCTCCCTGGCGCACTTCAGGATCTTGCAGTCGACGCTCCAGTGAAGCTCCAGCGGCCCGTGGCAGCCGCCGCAACGAATCTCCGCGGCGACGCAGTCGGCGTTGTAGCGCTCGTTCAGCCAGTCGGCGATCTCCTGCTGGGCCTCGCGGTTCCCGGTCGTGCAGGCCACATAGATGTCGCAGGAGCCGCAGTAGATCCCGCAGGGACCGAGCAACTTGAGGTCGAGCTTCGGCATGCGCCTCCCCTCGTGACTCCGGGCGCCGTCGGTCGAATCGCCCCTACTCTCCGAGCTCGTCACCGAGCATGGAGAGCATGAGATCGGCGTTCCGCGCCGCGTGCCCGGCGTGGCAGTTGTTGAAGAACGCGTAGACCTTCCCGGTCTTCGCCTCGAGCTTCAAGAGCCGCTCGGTCCACTCGGTCAGCTCCTCGCGGCTGTAATCGTAGTCGTAGCGGTCGCCGCCACCCTTCCCCCACCAGTTCCTCGCGTTCCTGCCGTGGAATCGAACATACCCCGTGTCCGTCGTCGCCGCCACGACCGGCGGAACCAGGCCCTTGAGGGCCGGCTCGTCGACGGCGCAGTAACCGATCCCGTGTTCCCGAAGGAGTTCGAAGGTCGGACGCTCGATCCACGAGTCGTGCCGGAACTCCACGAAGAGGGGATCCTCACCCAGTCGTTCCCGGACGAGCGCGAGATGCCGGCGCGCAGCGTCGTCGTTCTTGAACTTCCAGGGGAACTGCGCGAGAAAGCCCCCGAACTTCCCCGCGTCCCTGAGCGGGGAGACCGATTCCGAGAACTCCCGGTAGATCGACGGGTCGTCCTCAATCTCGTGGGTCATGCCGCGAAAGAGCTTCACGACGAACTCGAAACCGGGCGGCGTCTTCTCCTCCATTCTCTCGAACATCGCTGCGTGCGGGACCCGGTAGTACGTCGAGTTGATCTCGACGACGTCGAAGTGCTTCACGTACTCGTCGAGCATCCGACCGCGCGGCGTACCCCCGGGGTAGAAGCTCCCGACCCAGTCGGCGAAGCTGTAGCCGGAGGTGCCGATGCGGATCCTCTTCTCGCGCCCGACCCACCGGATGTTCGGCGGGCTCGGCTCACTGTCGTAGGCCCCGGGCCGGTCGGTCCTCTCCTCGCCGAAGAGGTCACCCTGGCGATCGCGGTCTCTCGTCATCGGTTCACCCCCGGCGGCTACCCGCGTCACCGCTTCGCCGCCCTCTCCTCCGCGTCCTGATGGCGCAGCATGTCGAACGGGCTCGACGAGAGGCCCGGCGGGAGCGGCACGGTGTCGACGAGCGAGGCGCTGTCGTGCCAGCCCGCCATCACCGACGACGGGTGACGGGAGCCATCTCTGGAGCCGAGCGCCATCCGGAGGAACCTCGGCTCGGAGACGCGCCGGTTGGGCCCCCACATCCTCCGGTCGTGGGAGACGAGCCTGGCGCGCGTGATCGCGTGCTCCCCGAACTTATCACGGATCGCGTCGAGCACGGCAAGAAGCTTCCGGTGCGCCTCCTCGCCCTTCTGCCGGAAAAGATCGATCTGATACGTCTCGGGAACCTTCACGAGCCCCGAACAGTTGATCCCGACGAGCCGGATCGCCTGGCCGGGCCGCCAGGAGCGGTGCAGAAGGTCCTTCCCGATCCGGTAGAGTGTCCGCTCCTCGTCCGTGAAGAACGGGATCTTCTTCTGGCGCGAGATCGAGTCGAAATCGGCGAAGCGGACCCTCAGGCTGATGACGTTTCCGAGGTATTCCTTCTTCCTGAGGCGCCTGGCCACCTGGTCGCAGAGCCTGAGAAGCACCCGCTCGGCCTCCATGATGTCCCAGGTGTCCTCCGGCAGCGTGTGCTCGTGCCCCATCGACTTGACGGGCATCCCCTCGTAGTAGGGAGTGACCGGGGTATCGTCGCGCCCCAGGGCCATGAGGTGGAGCACCTCCCCCATGATCCCGAAGCGTCTCCGCAGCATGGCGACCGGGAAGGCCGCCAGCTCACCGATCGTGCTCACACCCATCACGCCGAGCGCCGTCGCCGTCCGGTCGCCGACACCCCAGAGATCGCTCACCGGCCGCCGATGGAAGACGCCGGCGAACTCACCCGGCCGGATCACCGTGATCCCGTCGGGTTTCTGCATTCCCGAAGCGATCTTGGCGACGAGCTTATTCGGGCCGATCCCGATGGAGGCCGTCAGGCTTCCGAACCGCTCGCGGACGCGGTCCTTGATCTTCCGCGCGACCTCCTCGCAGTTCTTCCACGTACACGAGGTCCCGCTCATCTCGACGAACGCTTCGTCGATGCTGTACGGCTCGACGATCGTCGAGAACTCCTTGTAGATGCGCATGAGCTCGAGCGAGACGAAGATGTACTGCCCCGGGTTGCCCTCGACCGCGATGACGTGAGGGCAGCGACGGAAACACTCCACCGTCGGCATGCCCGACCGGATCCCGTACTCCCGCGCCTCGTACGACGCCGCGGCGGCTACGCTCCGCGTCTTCGGCTTCCCGCAGACGATGACCGGCTTGCCGCGAAGCTTCGGGCGACACATGATCTCGACCGACGCGAAGAACGCGTCCATGTCGACATGAAAGACGAGGCGCTCCCGGGCGGGCGCGCCGGGCCTGATCTTCCTCTGGTGCCTGTCGAGCATCGGCGCTCCCGCCGTTCGCGGGTCCGCGGCGTCCCGGGACCTAGGATCGTTTCCTCGAGCGCCCGGCCGCGACCCTCCGCTTCGAAGCGGCCCGCTTCGTCCTCCGCGGCCCCGCGGGCTGGCACGCGGGGCAGATGTAGCTCTTCGTGCTCCCCGTCCGGATCTCCTTCACGGGCGTACCGCAGGTCGGGCAGGGTTTCCCCTTCCGATAGCCGACGAGGAGGTGCTTCGCCTTGAAGCGGCCCGGTTCCCCGAAGAGGTTTTTCTCGTAGAAGGCGCCTCCGCGCCGGAGGCTCGCGCCGAGCCCCTTTCGGATCCCCCTCCAGAGCGCATCGATCTCCTCGTCGGAGAGCGAGTCGATCGTCCGGTTCGGGTGGAGGCCGGCGAGGAAGAGAATATCGTGCGCGTAGGCGTTCCCGATCCCTGCGATCCTCTCCTGATTGAGGAGGAACGCCTTGATCCGCCCCCTCCTTCCCCGGAGCAGCTCGCGGAGTTCCTTTCGTGTCACATCGAGCGCGTTCGGTCCGAGCTTCGCGGTCATCTTGTGGCTCTCGAGCTTCCCCGGCGGCACGTAGTGCGTGTAGCCGAACCACCAGAAGTTCACCGCGAGGGACGACCCGTCATCGAAATCGAAGACGAGGCGGCGCTTCTCCGGCAGGCTCCCGCGATCGACGAGCAGAAGCTCGCCCCCCATACCGAGATTCAGAAGAAGGTGTCCCTTCGTCGTCTCGACGAAGATCCACTTGCCGCGGCTCTCGATCTCGCGGATCTCCGCGCCCCGGAGCGCGCTCCGGAACTTCCTCTTCGAGACGTTCAGGCACTTCGGCTGCAGCACGTCGATTGCCGCGATCGTCTTTCCGACGAGCGCCTCCCGCATCTCCCGCGCCCGGTTTGCGATCTCCGGAAGCTCAGGCATGGCTCACCTCCGCTCGTACGGCGCCGACCCGCGCGCGCCTAGTCGTCCTCCGTGGGAAGGTAGATCGCGAACTTGCAGCGGTCGTCGCCCGCCAGGACGCTCTCCTCGATCTCGACCCTCACGGGCTTCCCGAGGATGCCCTCCCAGACCTGCACGAACCAGCCGGTCGCGCAGTTGCAGTACGTGGGCGAGAGCTCGACTCCCGCGCGGATGGCGTGCCGCACGACCGGGCAGAAGCAGCTCGCGACGCGGCGCTCGAGGTCGTCGGCCGCCTTCTCGTACGCCTCCGGGTCGGCCATGTTCTTGTCGATCAGGACAACGTTCGGCTCTCGCCCGGGCTCCCGGTAGAACGGCCCGCCGTCCCAGACGGGGCTCTCCTCCATGAATTTGAGGAGTTCCTCGACGCTGCCCAGGCGCTCGTACTCCTTCCTGAGTTTCGCTATCCGGTCGGGCGGATAGCGGTGCGCGCAGCCGAGGAGGATCTTTCTTCGTGTATCGGGATCCTCCACCAGGCTGTCGATGCGATCGAGGACGCGCTTCGTCCACGCGAGCCTCGCGTCGGGATCTGACAGGGGGCCGATCGACTCTCCTCCCTCGAGTACGCTCTTCCTGACAGTCTCGTCGGCGTAGCGGTCGAGACCTTCGGCCAGGCGCTCAAGCCAGAGCGGAAGGAGGAGCGGCGCCTGGATCTCGGTCACGTACCTCCCGGCATCGTCACCGTGCTCGAGGGGCCCTTCGAGGTAGACCTCTCGCGCCGGCGCCTCGGCCCAACCGATCGCCCTTTCCGCCATGTAGTTCGCCAGCCTCCCCCAGGTCTTCGCGATGCTCCCCTCCGCACCGGGTGGACCGTACGGGCCGCGATGAACGGCGCAGAGCATCTCGCCGCCGGGGAGCGTCTCGCACGTCACGCCATCGGCCTCGACGGGCTCCGAGACCGGCAGCGAGACCTCGATATCAAATCCTCCGTCGGGAGCGCGGCCACGAACGCGGGAGAGCGGTGGCCCCGCGACCGAGGGACCCGCGAGACTCCGAAGCTCCTCGATGTTCGCGGCGATCTCGTCGCGGCCGCCGACGAACCGGATGCTCGCCACGAGTGTCTCGTTGACCCTCTTCTCTTCGAAGACCTGTTCTTCTTTCGACACGATCATCCTCCTTCGGGGCCCGGCCGCCCGGACCGCTCGGGGGACATCATCCCTCGAGATCGGTCCGCGTGAGCGTCCAGGAGAGTGTTCTCGTGTTGTAGACGAGCTCGTAGAAGTCCTCCTCGCGCGTCACCACCGAGAAGTAGTGGAGCTTGTGCTGTCCTTCGCGCTCGTCCCATTTTCCCGTGACGCGATCGACGTCGAAGACGCGATTCCTCCACTTGAAACGTAGCGGGTCGAGCGCCCCGCCGCTGAACCTCGTGAGCACCGTGACGGTCTCGTTGATGTCCTGGATCATCTCCCTCAACGCCCCCTCACACCCACCGGCATGACGCCCAGCGGCTCCATGCCCTCGATTCCGAGGACGGCTTTCAGATCTTCGTCGGAGAACGCGCCGACGAGCGTCGTCCCGAGCCCCAGGCTCTCCGCCTGAAGGTAGACGTTCTCCGCGACCGCGCCGGCCTCGATCTGCACGTACCGGGTCGCGCGCTCGCCGTACTTCTCCTTCGTTCGCTCGTAGACCGCGGTGATGATGATGGTGAACGGCGCCCTCCCCACCCACGCCTGCGAGAGCGCGGCGTCACAGAGAGCGTCCCGCCGATCGCCGCGGCTCACCGGCGCGAGGGCGTGCTCCGCCGGATCGTAATGGTAGACGCCCGCCGGAAGCCCCGTCACATCACCCGCCACAACGAGAAGCTCGATCGGGTACTTCGCCCCCGCCGACGGCGCGGCTCGCCTGAAGCCGTCGTCGCCGGTGATCCCCTGCCCCGCCCAGAGAAGCTGCGCGAGCGCGGCGAGCGAGACCGGTTCGTCGGCGAACGCGCGGATCGATCGTCGCGCCGCGATCGCACCCTCGACGGAGAGAGGACCGTCCGGGGCCGGCGCGGGAAGCTCGATCGAGGAGGATCCGGGAGCGCCCGCGATCCGGTTCGCCGCGGCCCCCTGTCCGGCGGCGCCCGCCGGCGCTCCGCCCCCCAGCAGAAGGAGGGCCGCCAGGATCAGGATGAGGACCGCTGTCAGGGAGAGAAATTGAGAGAGGAACCGCATGATCTATCTCCTTTTGCGCGCCGCCGCACCGCGGAGGGCGCGACCTCCAGGCGACGGTGCCGGGCTGCCGCGCGAAACGGCCGGGCCTAGAGTTTGCGCAGAAGCCCGATGACCCTCCCGAGCACCTGGGCCTCGCCGTCTCCTTTTCTGAGAACGATGTCGTCGTACTCGGGGTTCTCCGCCCTGAGAACGACGCCGCCCTTCTTCGTGGTGTACGTCTTGACGGTCGCCTCGTCGCCGAGGAGCGCCACGACGACCTCGCCGTTCTTCGCCGTGGGTTGCGGGTTCACAATAACGACGTCGCCGTCGAGGATCCCCGAATCCCTCATGCTGTCGCCGCTCACACGGAGCGCGAAGCATCCCTCGCGGCGCGCGACCATCTCGTCGACCGCGAGCACGCCCTCGATGTTCTCGACGGCCAGGATCGGACGCCCGGCGGCGACGCTGCCGACGAGCGGGATCTCCATTCCGCGTGAACCGGCACCCGCTCCCGTGTGGTGCTCCAGCCACTCGATGCCGCGCGAGATGCCCGGGCGCCTTCGGATGTATCCAAGCTTCTCGAGGATCGAGAGGTGATAACGGACCCCGTTCGTCGACGAGATGCCGAGTTCCTCTCCGATCTCGCGGATCGTCGGCGAGCGGTCGTGGTCCCGGATCGTCTCGACGATGAAGTCGAGGATCTTCTCCTGTGTCCCCGTAAGGTCATGTCTCATGCGCGTCTCCTTCCGAACCGCGGAGCCGGGAGCGGCGCAGTCGCCAGCCTGTCGCGGCCGCGCCGTCCCGCTCCCCTGTGGCGAGGCAATGTGACCCTCGAAGGTCACTGCCCATCCGTGCACTATCGTACTGCACGCATGTGCAGGGGTCAAGGGAAAAAGAAAGGGGGCCGAAGGCCCCCTGGAACGGGCATGTCGCGGCGGCGCGGCTCCGGCCGGGCCGGCCGGCTACTCCTCGTGCGCATGCCCCCCGAAGCTCTGCCTGTCGTACTCCATGCCGGGCTTCAGGGCGGACATCTCGCGCAGGCGCTCGACGATCCCGGGCAGGATGTCGAGGACTCGATCGACGTCCGCCTCGGTGGTCCAGCGGCCGAGGGTGAACTCCAGGGACCCGTGCGCCTCCTCGTGCTTGACGCCCATCGCGATGAGCACGTACGAGGGCTCGAGCGTCTTCGTCGAGCACGCGGAGCCACTGGCGGCCCGGATACCCTCCATATCGAGAGAGAGAAGGAGGCTCTCCCCCTCGATCCGGGCGAACCGCACGTTCACGTTGTTCGGCAGACGGCGCTCGCGCGAGCCGTTCAGGACGACGTCGGGGATCGATCCGAGGATCCCGTCGAGCAGGCGGTCGCGCAGCCGGCCGACCCGCGCGGCCTCTTCCTCGCGCTCCGCTGCGACGATCGCCGCGGCCGCGCCGAAGCCGACGATGCCCGGGACGTTCTCGGTACCGGAGCGAAGCCCCCGCTCCTGGCCACCACCGTGAACGAGCGCCTCGAGCCTCGTGCCCTTCCTCACGTAGAGGGCGCCGACGCCCTTCGGACCGCAGATGTCGTTCGACGAGAGCGTCATGAGGTCGACCTGATTCCGGCGAACATCGAGGGGAAGCCACGCGAGCGCGTGGACCGCGTCGGTATGAAAGAGGATGCCGCGCTCCCGCACGATCGAACCGATGTCCTCGATCGGCTGGATCGTCCCGACCTCGCCGTTCGCGGTCATGATCGACACAAGGACCGTGTCGGGGCGGATCGCCGCGGCGACCTCCGCGGGATCGACGAGCCCGTCCGCGCCCACGGGAACGTTCGTCACCTCGAAGCCGATCCGCTCGAGGTATTTGAGCGGCGTCACGACCGAGCGGTGCTCCACGACCGACGAGACGATGTGACTCCCCTTCTCACGGAGCCTGAGCGCACCGCCCTTCAGGGCCAGATTGTTGGCCTCGGTCGCACCGGACGTGAAGACGATCTCCGCCGGCTCGGCCCCGACGAGCGACGCCACCCGCGAGCGCGCCACGGCCACGGCCTCCCGCCCCGGATCGCCGGCCGAGTGAAACGATGCCGGGTTCCCGAACGAGTCGGTCAGAAACGGAAGCATCGCCTCGACGACCCCGGGGTCGACGGGCGATGCCGCCTGATAGTCGAAGTAGCCTTCGTACACGAGCCCCTCACAGAGAGAGCGGGCCCCTCTCGGGGCCCGTCCTCGGTCAGAAGCTGATCAGCGCGTCGGCGTCGAGAGCAAGATCGTTGAGCGTTGCCGCACCCACGACCTCCGCCGGCTCGACGTAGTCTCCGCGCGAGAGACCCAGCATCTGGGTACTCTGGTCGCACACAAGAAGCCGGACGCCGGCGTCGACCGCGCGCTTCACGACGTCGGCGAGCGATGGGAACGTGCCCAGCTTGACCTTCTCGGCTTCGCCCGTCTTCACGTTCGTCACACCCATGCCGAGGAAGTAAACCGTAGCATCGATCCCCATCGCCGCCGCAGTCGTGGCAAGGATGAGCGGCGCGTAGGTCCTCTCAGGTCGATCGACGCCGGATGTCTGTACGTACAGGATGCTCTGCTTCTCTTTCATCGATCCGTCCTCGATGCTCCGTCGGGGCGCTCTCCCGCGAGGACACCGGACTACCCCCCTGATCATCCACCTCGCTTCAAGCGCCCCGCGATCGGCGGCCGGCGTACGTCCAGGCAGCTCTAGCCGGACCGCCGAATCAGGAATCTATAGACGCCGTCGCCGCCGCGCTCTACGGAGAGAAGCTCGTGGCCCGTCCGCCGGGCCCAGCTCTCCATGTCCGAGACGGACGACGGATCATCTGCGATCATCATGAGCGCCTCTCCCACGCCGATCGTCTCGATCTCTTCGCTCGTCCTCACGACCGGCTCCGGACAGAAGTATCCCGTCATATCGAGGGTCCTCTTCACTCCGACATCGATCGAGCCCATCGAACACCTCCGGGACCTCTCTCCGGGGTGGAACTCGCGAGCCGTTCTGTGATGCGCGTCCGTGGAGTCTCTGACTCGCGAGCCCCCGAGCACCGTGGTAGCGCTCATGTATTGAGATGCCGGCCCCGGACCCCGGATTCACCGGGGCCCCTCGATTCACGATCCGCCAGGGAGTGGATCAGGTAAGGATGCTGATCAGGAATCGCCAGACGAGGCGGAAGAGCCCGTCGAAGGCGCCGAGGAAGAGCAGGAGGAAGATGAGAATGAAGCCGAACCGCTCGACGCTCAGGAACTGCACCGCGAGCCGTGTCGGCAGCGCGGCGGCCACGAGCCGCGAGCCGTCGAGGGGAGGAATCGGGATGAGATTGAAGACGGCGAGGAAGAGGTTGATCCCGGCCCCCGTGAGGGCGAGGAACATGATCCAGTTCGGCCAGCCGAAGAAGTCGCCCGCGCGGAAGAGGAGCACGTAGATGATCATCTGCCCGATGTTCGAGGCCGGGCCCGCCATGGCCGTGATGGCGAAGTCGCGGAGCGGGTCGCGGAAGCGACGGATGTCGATCGGGACGGGCTTCGCCCAGCCGATGACGAACGGCGAGCCCGAGAGGATCAGGAAGCCGGGGATGATGATGCTGCCGAAGAGATCGATGTGCGGAACGGGATTGAGAGTAAGGCGTCCGAGCTGGCGCGCCGTCGGGTCGCCGCGCGTCCCGGCGATGTACCCATGGGAGACCTCGTGCACGACGATCGCGAAGAAGAGGACGACGACCCGGATGGCGATCTGAAGCGCCTTGGGCACGCCCGGGATGGCCTGCCCGGCGAGCGCCGAGACAAGCGCCGTCCCTATGCCCCCCGCGACGAGGGCCCCCGAGACCGCCGCCGCAAAGCGGGCGCGGTCGAGCCGGCTCCGGCTCACGACCCGAGCCAGCCGTCGACGAGCGTCACGATCTCCGCGAACCTCGTAATGGTGTCGCAATCGACCTCCCCGTAGACCTCGACCGGATCGAAGAGCACCGGCCGCATGCCGGCGCCCCTCGCGCCCACGACATCGACCTCGTAGTAGTCGCCGACGTACGCGACGCTCTCGGCCGACAGCCCGCCCCTCTCGAGCGCCGCACGGAAGATGCGGACGTCCGGCTTGCTCACACCGATGACCGCGGAGTCGACGACGAAGTCGAACTGCGTGGCGATCCCGATGTCCTCGAGACGCCGCTCGAGGCGGCCGTCGGAGTTCGACACGATCCCGATGCCGAGACGGCGCTCGCGCAGTCGCCCGAGGGTCTCCTCGAGGCCGTCGACCGGAATCCGCCAGATGCCGGGCTCCACGTCGTTCGCTCGCCGGGTCAGCTCGACCGCCTCATCGATGGCGCTCTCCGGCAGCCCCAAGCCACGGTAGAAGGGGGTGTAGTAGACAGGCCAGAAGGCGCGTACGTCGCCGCCGGACGTCGCGACGGCGCGGTCGAACGAGCTTCGCGCCCCGGCCTCTGCAGCGATGACGGCCTCCCGATCGACCTCCGCCCCAAGGGACCGCGCGATGTCACGGTAGATGTCATAGTCGGGGAACAACAGCGTGTTCCCCGCGTCGAAGAAGACGCCTTCGAGCATTCGGATCCCCGGATGGCGGCCTATCGCAGACCCAGCTCCTCGAGCGCCCGGTTCACATTGGCGCCGGCGTTCAGAGCGTGCAACCAGGCGTTCTTGTACTGCCGCAACGCGTCGCCCTCGTGGCAGGCGCCGGCCCGTCGTTCGGCGTCGGCCTCATCGAGGAAGCCGTGCGCCTGACGGACACCGTTCAGGGCCGACTGGAGATACATGTTCTCTCGCGACATCTCCTCGATGCGGCGCTCGGCGGCCTCGACCTCGCCGCGCGACCCGCCGACAGTGCTTCCCGCCCGGCGGCGGTAGGTGGCCTCGATCTCCGATCGCGCCTCCTCGACGGTCGAGTCGGAAAAGGCGACGGCCCTCGCTGCGAGCAGTGCGTCGGCCTCGACGACGCGTCCGAGGTGGCCCGCCATCGTCCGCTTCGTCACGCTGTCGAGTCCGGGCACGCTCTCCGCGAGGACGGTGAGCTTGAGCCCCTTGACACCCGACATGTCGTCGCGGAGGACGCTCCAGGCGAGAAGCCGTGCGCCGTTCTCGTCGGGATCGTCTTCCACCATCGCGTTCAGGCCGTTCAGAACCCTGCCGGTGCTGTGCGTGATGTGCGCCAGCACGCGGCTCGTCACCGCGGCGTATCCCTGGATCTCACCGAGCGACGACGCGAGCGCGCGAAGCTCCGAGACATCCGTCCGTACGGCCTCCCACCCGGCCTCGAGCTCCGAGCCCTCCGGCACGGCTCCGCCGGAGACGACGACGTCGATGATCGACGCAAGGTGTACCGCGGCCTCGTCGGTCGACACGGCGAGGCTGTCGAGGAAGCCGGCCAGCTCGAACGCGTCGTGGTAGGCAGCAGCGGAGCGCTCCAGATCACGCCCGGCGAGCGCGTCTCGGGCCACCCTCGTCTTCGAGGCGATGCTGTCAGCGACGAGCACCGCGAACTCGCCCCCGGACCGGAAGTCGCCGGCCAGCCTTTCCAGCTCGTCGACGATCCCGGGCCCGTCTCCGCCCACGCCCTCGTGCCAGACGACATAGCCGAAGATGGTGTCGCGCGTCGCCCCGCTCAGCGGCACGAGCTGCGAGACGCCGGGAATCCCGAAGGTCGTGTCGATCTCACCGAGTGAGGCCATCCGCGACGCCACGCGCCGCCCGGTCTCCCGGAGCCTCGACGCCACATCCGTGAGCGCGGAGATCTCGCCCACGGCCCGCCCCTCGGCCACCGGTGTCGCCTCGAGGAGAACGCCCTCGACGAAGTCGGTCTTCAGCGAGGCGACCGACTGCACGAGTGAGTCGGGAAGCGGGATCTCGAAGATGAAGCTCCCCGGCGGAGGCGCCGCCGGCGTGGCGAGCCTGAGCGGCGCATCGCTCCCCGACGAAGGTCCCCTGGAGCTCGGCGCGCAGGAAACCAGTGCAAAGACCAACACCGCGACCAACGGCACGAGTGCCCGTCGTCGAAACAAAACGCAAGCCGTGGTCATAGTCATCACCTCTGAGGTGTCTCGGTGAAGCGGGGCCCGCGGCCGAAGGCCGCTCGAAGCCCCGCAGGCCGTTCCCCTGAATCGTATCACAAGGCCCCGCCTTTCACCATACTGCGCTTCGGCCGCCGCAGCCGCGGGTTGCGACCGACCGCCCGATGAGCCATAATGGCGTATCGACCGCACGAGGCGGAACCCCGCGGATTGCTCTCGACGCGGGGCTCCCGCTGACCCGGACACCATGCGCGGAACAGCCGAATCTCGATGACCGCCGGCGCCGCCCGCCGCTCGGATGCCGCCGGCACGGGGAAAGGAGCAACCATGAAGGCCAGATGGACGTGCCTCGTTCTGGTCGCCGGAGCGCTCGCGCTTGCGACGCCGGCGTTCCCGAAGGGCCCGTTCGAACTCCTCGATCCGTCGGAGGCCGCGAGGCTGCTCGGCGAGGCCGGAGACGTTGAGGAGTATCCGGACGCCAACTCGATCACAGTCTTCGATCGAACGTGGGTGGAGTTCGAGGAGACGGGCGCGTACGAGGAGTACAACTACGCTCTCGTGAAGATCCTCACTCAGGAGGGGGTGGATCGCGAGGGCGATCCGTCGTTCTCGTACCACAGGAGATACGGCACCCTCGACGTCCTCGAGGCGCGCGTCATCAAGGCCGACGGCACGATCGTGCCGGTGCCCGAGGATCTCATCTCGGACGGTACGGCGCCCGAGCTCGCCGCGATCGACATCTACGAGAGCGACATGCGGCAGCTGACGGTCGTGTTCCCGCAGGTCGAGCCCGGCGATGCGATCGAGTATATCGTCTTCCACGACTACGAGCCGCTCCTGAAGAACGGCTTCAACGGGATCTACTTCCTTCAGTACATCGATCCGATCCTCGAGTCGACCGTCAGCGTCACCGGGCCGGAAGACCTCCCGCTCACGCACGTTCTCAAGGACGGCGAGGCGGAGTTCGAGGAGGTCCGCGACGGCGGGAAGATCACGTACACGTGGCGCGTGCGCGACACCGAGCAGATCGAGCGGGAGCCGCTCATGGCCTCTCCGGCGCAGTTCGCGACGCGGGTGATCGTCTCGACGATCCCAACCTGGGAGGAGCTGTCACGCTACGTCTGGAAGATGAGCGACGAGAAATGTGTCGCCGAGGACGCGGTCAAGGAGCTGGTGGCGGATCTGACCGACGGGCTTGAGACGACCGAGGAGAAGATCCGCGCGATCCACTTCTGGATCGCGAAGAACATACGCTACCTCGGCGTGGCGATGGACCGCGGCGCGTTCGTTGAGCCTCACTACGCCGAGTACACGCTCGAGAAGGAGTACGGCGTCTGCCGCGACAAGGCCGTCCTCATGGTGACCATGCTCGAGGAGATCGGTGTCCCGGCCTGGGTGGTCTTCATCAACCCAAGCAGGAGAGCGGACCCCGAGGTCCCGACGCTCTTCTTCGAGCACGGCATCGTTGCGATCGAGGGGCCGGACGGCGACTACCTCTACATCGACCCGACCCTCGAGGAGAGCCGAGAGGTCTACGCGAGCTACGCGGGCGACCGGTGGGTCCTCGTTGCGACCGAGGAAGGCCAGAGCATCCGCCGCGTTCCTCACTCGCCGGCGGCGGAGAACGCCGGCACGATCAGCGAAGCGTCCACGCTCGGAGCGGACGGCGGCATCTCGGGCCGGGTCACGGTCTCTGGAGCCGGGATCTACGAGATCGTCCTCCGGACGATCGCCAAGACCGCCGGCGGGGAGCAGCTCCGGATGATGTGGGAGCAGTCGGTCCAGGAGGTCTACCCCGGCACCGAGCTCGCCTCGTTCGATATCACGGACTACGAGGATCTCGACCGGCCGCTCACGGTCTCCCTGGGCTTCGAGATCGAAGACTACGCCCTCGACGCCGATCCCTATCTTCTCTTCCGCGTCCCGACGGCGACCGGGGCCTTCGACGTGCTCTCCGGACTGATCATGGGAAGGTTCACGACGCTGCCGGAGCGCAAGACCCCGATCGCGATCGGATCGACCGTCGGCGCCGTCTCCGAGGCTACGGTACTCATCCCGCGGGGCTACGTTGTGGAGAGCCTGCCCGACGAGATCCACTTCAGGGAGGGTGTCGTCGTTCTGAACGCCACCTACGAGTTCGTACCCACCGAAGAGCCGGGCGCCGGCAACGCCGTCCGCTACCGGCAGGAGCTTCTCATCGACGCGTTCGAAGTCTCGCCGGATGACTATCTCGCGCTCAAGGAGGCCTCGAGGCTGGCGAGCCGGTCGTCGAGGGGCGAGGTCATCCTGAGAAGGGAGGGGAGCTAGATGAGAACCTGCATCGCGATCATCGCCGCGCTGGCTCTCGCCGCGACCGCGGCGCCGGCCGAACTCTGGCGGGATGTCGACGTTGAGGCGCTGAGGGCCTCCGCTCCCGACCGCGAGGACTACCCTGACGCCGACGGCCTCTACCTCATGATCCAGAAAGTCGTCGAGGTTGATCCGGACGGCGCGATGACGGTCTCGTGGAGTTCGCTGACGCGCGTGCTGACCCTCCGTGGCCGGGAGACGTACAGCAATCCGACCTACACCTACGACGCGAACACCGAGAGGCTTTCGATCCAGAAGGCGGTCACTGTCAGGGCGTCCGGCAGGGAGGTCGTTGTCGAACCTGACGCGATCAACGACATCACGCCCGGCTTCCTCTCGAACGCGACGATCTACGACAACGTGCTCAACAAGGTCGTCTCGTTCCCCGTGGCCGGGCCGGGCTCGACGATCGAGCTTCAGCTCCTCGAAGAGAGAGAGCCCGCCGAGGACGCGAGCTTCTCGGGCATCGAGTACTTCGCGGCCCAGGATCCGATCCTCGGCAAGGAGCTCATCATCGTCCCGCCGGAGGGCGTCGGCGTGACGCACGAACTCCTGCCGGGCCTCATGGGCTTCGAGGGCGAGGAGCAGAGCCGCGGCGGCGAGCTCGTCTGGAGGGTCGCGGACGTGCCGGCGCTCGTTCCCGAAGACGACATGCCTCCCGCGACGGAGCTCTATCCCAGGCTCTTCTACAGCTCGCACGCGGACTGGCAGGGCCCGTCCAGGAGGTTCGCGCGCCTCTTCTACCCGCACGTGCGCACCGACGGCGAGGTCGCGGAGCGGGCCGCCTCAATCACCGCCGGCCTGACCTCCGACGAGGACCGCACGCGCGCGATCTTTATCGACGCGGCGACGAACATCAGAAACGTGCCGCTCCGGCTTGGTCTCGGCGGGTACGAGCCGCACGACGCGGACGTCGTCCTCGGGAACGGGCTCGGTGACACGCGAGACAAGGCCGTCGTTCTCGTGAGCATGCTTCGCGCGGCCGGCATCGACGCCTACCCGGCCGCCGTCCGAAGCCGGCGCGGGGCCTTCGTCGAATCCGTTCCGACGCTCCGGCAGTTCACGAAGCTGCTGGTGGCGGTCCCCGAGGGATCCGGATACCGGTTCCTCGATCCGTTCCTCGATGACGCGCCGTACGGCTATCTTCGGTGGGGCCGCGGGAACACGGCGCTTGTCGTGAAGGACGACGGGAGCGGCGAACTCGTCGCCGTCCCGCCCTTCGAGCCCGCCGAGAACGCGGCGCTCAAGTCCGCGAAGATCGACCTCTTCGAGGGAGGCGCGGCGAACCTCCATGTGGAGTGCGAGCTCTCGGGCTACTTCGACCGCGTCGCGAGGATGACGCTGAAAGACGCCACGCCGGCCGAGGCGCAGAAGATGTTCGACGCGAGCGCGAACTCCGTCTCGGGCGGCGCAAGCGACGTCGCGCACTCGCACTCAGACCTCGCCGATCTCACGGTTCCGGCGACCGCCCGGCAGGAGATCGAGGCCCCGGACTTCGCGATCGAGCAGGGCGACATGATGATCGTCCGCCTCCCCGCCTTCCCGTTCGGATTCGCGGGGATCGACGTCGTACCGAGACTCGCCGAGCGGAAGCTCCCGCTCGCCTACCCCTGCGAGTTCACGCACGCCTATACGGTCGAGGTAACGGTTCCCGAGGGATACGAAATCGTCTCCATGCCGGATGAACTCTCGCTCGGCGCCGCCGGCGCGGAGTTCGAGCAGTCCGTCACGTGGAACGCTGGGGAGCGCACACTCACGTGGCGCCAGGACCTGTTGCTCACCCGCAAGGAGATCGCGCCCGACGAGTACGGCGCATTCAAAGCGGCCTACGACGCGGTCGCGTCGCCGAAGAACAGGCTCCTGCTTCTCAAGCGCGCGTAGCAGCGCGGGCGAGACAGTCGAACCAAAGATCAAGCGGGGGCGCCGCGTGCTGCGCCCCCGCTTCGTATCGGTCCCGCGCGCTGGTCTCGGTCAGGACGTCCTCTCGGACACGAGCACCACGTGCTTCGCGGACTCTGCCGCGATCTCGCAGTTTCCGAAGACCTTCCGGGCGTGGCGCCGGATACCCGCGTACCGCATGAGCACGAGATAGAGCCGCCCCTTGACCCTGAGGTGCGCGTAGGCCTCGTCGACCAAAGGAAGGAGCACGTCGTTCCCGCTGTGGAACGGGGGATTGGAGATGACCCGGTCGAACCGCTCGCCACGTACGGCGTCAAAGCGGTCTCCAAGAACCGCCTCGACCCTCGGCCTGCCGCCCTTCCGGGCGTGGTTGAGGTGGTGCGCCCTGATGTTCCTGATCGCGCACTCGACCGCGCGCGCGTTGCAGTCGACCATGACGACGCGACCGACCGAAGCCAGGTGGGCTGCGGCGATCCCGATCGGGCCGTATCCGCAGCCGATGTCGATGACCGTGTTCCTCGGCCGGACGTCCATCGCCTCGACAAGAAGCCGGGTTCCATCGTCCAGGGCCTTCCGGGAGAAGGTCCCGGCGCGCGTCAGGAAGCGGTAGCTCCTGCCCTTGAGGTTGGCCTCGACGACATGCTCGTAGCGAGAGAGATCGACGGCGTCCGGCGGACAGACGGGGCTGCGCTCGGCCCTCATGACCCAGTAGCCGCCGCTTCTCATGACGACCTTCGCGGGCCCGATCGTCTCCCCCAGTTTCCTCATGTAGCTCTTCGCGCCGCGCCTGACCTTCGCCACGAGGAAGAAGCTTCCGCCGTGGCGGAGCTTCGCCTGCGCTCTCTCGATCATCTCGAAGATCGTCTCCGTCCCCTCCTCGACGGGAGGGTTCAGTGCGACGATATTGAAGTGGCCGTTCGGAAATCTGTCCAGCGTGTGGTCGAGCGAGACGTGCGCGTTGCTGATGCCGTTCGCGCGGATATTCGACTGCGCCGCCCGGACGGCACGGATGTCCGAGTCGACCATTCTCACGTCGAGGCCGGGCGCCGAGTCGGCGAGCGCGACGCCGACGACGCCGTAGCCGCACCCGTAGTCGAGGAGGCGCTGCCCGGGCTTCGGGGCGATCCTCTCGAGGAGGAGGGCGGTCGACGTGGCGATCCGGTCCTTCGAGAAGAGACCGCCGACGGAGTTGAAGGTCCTCGTCCGCCCCTTGAGCCGGGCCGTGATTTCGTAGGAACTCTTTATCATAGAAGCAGTTACGGCTGTTCGGAAGCGGGCGGTCCGCGGCGCTCCACGTTCCCGGGGAGGGCCGAGATGGAACGCCCCGCTCGTCGCACAAGCGGGGCATCCGCGAGCCGGAGGGGTCAACTCCAGCATGGACAGCTGCTTCGACCAGAAGAGGCGTGGGCCGAGTCGCCCGCCTCCCTACGCTCTATCGAAGACCGGTGAAATCACCGGTGCTCGTCTCTCCGCTTTCGTGCCCCGACTATACGACAGTCGCCTCGCGTGGTCAAGGAGATTCGCTCGCGCGCGTCCGACCGAGACCGCCGACACGCCTCGCGACGAGCAGTCCGCCGACGAGCATCGGAACGAAGTAGATCGCCAGACGCCAGAGAACGAGCGAGACGCCGATGTATCCGGCAGGGAGATGCGCCGCGAAGAACCCGAGATAGCCTCCCTCGCCGACCGCCAGCGATCCCGGCGTCGGCGACGAGTACAGGACGGGTTTGAGGAGACACTGAAGGATGACCGGCACGACGACCGAACCGCGATATCCGAACCCCCAGAGGATGATGACGCCGACGTAGAACTCCAGAAGGAACGCCGCGACAACGAGGAGCGAGCCCCAGAGAAGCACCCAGCGCTTCTTCCTCCCGAGTGTCCGCAGCGCGTCACGGAAGATACGGGACTCCTCCTCGAGCCGGGCCCTCCCCTCCTCGATGTGCTCCGCCGGGCGACCGCGCAGCCTGTGCGCCAGGAAGCCCGCGCCGCGGTCGACGATCCTGTCGAAGACCTTCGGAAACCGGAGCATGATGACGAGCAGGGCGATCAGGATGCTGAGCGGCACCGCCGAGATCGGCCCGACGATCTTGAGGAAGGTGAGCGTCGCGGGAGAACCTCGCCACCCGAGGAGCGCCATTCCGACGGAGACGAGCAGCACGCCGAAGAAGAAGACCGACGGAACGAATCCCTTGACGAGCACGAGCGCGGTCGCCCACCCCGCGCGGACGCCCCGGCGCGCGAGCAGGAATGCCTGGTACGGAACGCCGGCCGCGCTGACCGGTATGAGCTGACCGATGAAGTAGGCCTCCAGCGTCAGCTCGACCGACTCGATGACGCCGATCCGCTTCTCCTGCGTACCGTTCACGAGCACGAGGAGTCCCAGCGCCTCGAGGAGCATCCGCGCGGCAGCACCCGCGAAGACAGCGGCGAAGAGCCAGCCCCCGAAGGCGGCCATCCCCGTCCACGTCTCCTCATCGGTCGTGACGAAGAGCGTGATGAGGATGATCGCGACGCTCCCGAGGATGAAGATGGACGCGGCGCGCCTGATCTTCGAGCTCTCCAGACGGGGCTTCTCTCGGCCGATCTCCAGGTCCGCTCCTCCGTCGTGTCTGCGCTGGCCGTCGGGGTGGATCAACTATAGGCGCGCCCGATCATGGGGTCAACTTGTCAAACTTCGGGTACCGCGCTATCATCAGAGGTCGGCAGAGAGAACAAGGAGAGAGCATGCCCGCGAACCTTCCCCCGGACTACCTCGCCGCCGAGGAACGCTTCCGCGAGGCCAAGTCCATCGAGGACAAGATCGCCGCGCTCCAGGAGATGATGGCGATCATCCCGAAGCACAAGGGGACGGACAAGCTCCGTGCGGATCTCCGGCGGAAGCTCTCGCGGCTCTCCGCGCAGCAGCAGCAACAGAAGAAGAGCGGGCGCGGCGGCCCCTCGTATCACATTCCGAAGGAGGAGTCGCCCCAGGTCGTGCTCGTCGGAGCGCCGAACGCGGGCAAATCGCAGATCGTCGAGGCGACGACGAACGCTACGCCCGACATCGGGAACTACCCGTTCACGACGCGGGCCCCGTTCCCGGCGATGATGCCCTATCGCGACATCTCGATCCAGCTCATCGACGTCCCGCCGGTCTCGCCCGAGCACATGGACACCTGGCTCCCCGAGACCATCCGGAACGCCGACGCGGCGCTCCTCGTCGCCGACCTCTCCTCAGACGACTGCGCCCATGACGTTGCGTTCGTCCGGGAGGCGCTCGCGAAGAAGGGCATCCGGCTCGCGCGGACCTTCAACCCTTCGGAGCAGGAGCTCCCGAGGAACGTGAAACCGACGCTCGTCGTCGCCAACAAGCTCGACACGGCACGCGCCCGCGAGAGGCTCGGCGAGCTTCGGGACTCGCTCGCGGACTCGTTCGACGTCGCCCCCGTCTCCGCGCTCTCCGGAGAGGGCATCCCGGAATTCAAGGACGCGCTCTACGACTTCCTGGGCATCGTGCGCGTCTACAGCAAGGTGCCCGGCAAGAAGGCAGACCTGGAGAGGCCCTTCATCCTGAAGAAGGGCAGCACGGTGCTCGACGTCGCAAGGAAGATCCACCGTGAGTTCGGAGACCGCCTGAAGTTCGCGCGGGTCTGGGGCTCCGGCAAGTTCGACGGCCAGGTCGTCGAGCGTGACCACCTGATCGAGGACGGGGACGTCCTCGAGCTGCACGTCGACATGTAGCCGATCACACACCACCGGCCGCCGGGCGCGGGGGAACGCGCCCGCGGCGCTTCGAGGAGGATGCATGAGCAAGCAGCTTGTCTACGGACCGACCTACGAGGAGATGCTGCACCCCGAGAAGATCAGACCGGACATCAGGAAGAAGGCACTCGAGGTGGCCAAGGACGATCCCTTGAGCCCCTACAACCTCTTCAACATCACATGGAGGAATCCGGAGGGGCGGATCTACTACGTGGTCCTCCCGAAGGAGTTGACGCAGGTCGACGCGAACATCGCGGTCATCTACAGCAAGGACTTCCCGACCCGGAGCCACAAGGTGGGCGCGACCTACTCGGTCACGCTCGAGCACCAACTCCTCGGCGACATCGAGCCCGGGATGCACACGCTCGTCTGGCCGTCGACCGGCAACTACGGCATCGGCGGCGCCTACGTCGGTCCGAGGATGGGCTTCGACTCTCTGGTCATCCTGCCCGAGCTCATGAGCCAGGAACGCTTCGACCAGATCGAGTGGTTCGGAGCGCGCTACATCAAGACTCCCGGGTGCGAGAGCAACGTCAAGGAGATCTACGACAAGGCCAACGAGCTCCGGAAGGACCCGAAGAACCGGATCCTGAACCAGTTCGAGGAGTTCGGGAACTACCGGTTCCACTACTACGTCACCGGCAACTCGTGCATCGAGGTCGCCGAAGAGCTCGCCTCGCGCGGGATCGGGAACGGGAAGATCGCGGCCTTCGTGTCGGCGATGGGATCGGGCGGCACGATCGCCGCCGCCGAGCGCATCAAGCACGAGTATCACGACGCGCTCACGATCGGCGTCGAGCCGATCCAGTGCCCGACGATCTACTGGAACGGCTACGGCGGTCACGATATCCAGGGGATTGGGGACAAGCACGTCACGTGGATTCACAACGTCTTTCTCATGGACGCCATCATGTGCATCGACGACATCGAGAGCAAGAAGGGCCTCCAGATGATGACCGAGGAGGCCGGTTGGAAGGTGATGGCGGAGCGCTACGGGGTGCCGGAGGAGAGCATCCGCGAGATGAACGACATCATGGGGATCTCCGGCGTCTGCAACGTGATCGCCTCGATCAAGACGGCCAAGTTCTACGGTCTCCGCGACGACGAGACGATCTTCACGGTCGCCACCGATACGATGGACCGGTACCACTCGGTCATGGATCAGATGACGCAGACCTACGGCCCGATGGACGAGACGGAGGCGGCGGTCCGCTTCGTCTCCATATTCCACAACGCGAAGACCGACTGGATCCGCGAGGGCACCCGGCACGCGAAGCAGTCCTGGTTCAATCTCAAGTACTACACCTGGGTCGAGCAGCAGGGGAAGACGGTGGCGGAACTCGACGCCCAGCGAGACCCCGGGTACTGGCTCGAGCAGCAGGCCAGGACGCAGGAGATGGACCGTCTGCTCGTCGAGGCACGGGGGTTCTGAGCCCAAGCCGACTCCCTGACCGAAATGAGGGCCCCGTATCCGGGGCCCTCATTCGCATAGTGGGGCCCGCGTGCAGCCCTCTTTCCCGCCGTCCGGCCCCCAGCGGGGCCCCGGACGCACCCGGACACAGCGATTCGGCTTGACTCTTGCTTCAGTATCAGATAGAGTAAGAGTAGTCTTACATTGTGAGGGGCATCATGCTTACACCGAGAACGGCGGACTACCTGGAGACCGTCTACCTCCTCTCGCTCCAGCACGACACGGTCGGCGTCACGCAGGTCGCGGCGGCGAGAGGGGTGACGATTCCGACGGCGAGGGCCGCGGTCCGAAGGCTCAAGGAGAGCGGATACGTCAGGCAGGAGAAGTACGGCAAGATCGTCCTGACCGGACGGGGAAAGCGGCGCGCGGCGAGGGTCTACCGTACGCATCGCACCCTCTTCCGCTTCCTCCACGGCGTCCTCGGTGTCGAGAGGAGGCGCGCCGACACCGAGGCCTGCCGGCTCGAACACGGCCTCAGCCAGGAGACGCTGGGGCTCCTCTCCGACTTCCTCGATCGACACGCGGAACTCGTCGCCACGGACGGCGCGGCCGACGAGGGTTGCGGAGAGACCGTCGGAGCGGAGACCGAGGAGAGCGCGCCGTGATCGAACGACTCGTGCTGGCCGCGGCTCTTGTCATCTCGATCGCATGGATCGCGCGCTCGATCGCCTCCTCCGCCCGATCGACTCGCGACCGGTCGGGCGGCTGCGCGGGATGCCCCTTCCAGACGAGCTGTAAGGGCGGCGCGAGCGCCGGCGTGGACTGCGAGGACAACCATGGTGCGGCCGAGTGATCATCTGAGGACCCTCGAATCGCTGAGACCGGGAGACGCGGCGCGCGTTGTCGACGTCGCGGGAGCCGGGGCCTTCCGTCGTCGGCTCCTCGACATGGGCTTCGTGCGCGGCGCCCTCGTCAGGGTGATTCGAAACGCACCGCTCAGCAATCCGGTCGAGTACTGTATCGGACGGACGCACGTCACACTCAGGCGCCAGGAAGCGCACCACATCATCGTTGCGCCCTTCACCGCCGGACCGCCCCACGGAGGCCGGCACGGGCCGGGGCGCGGCATCCACGGCAGGCGGGCGCGCCGTGCCGGAAGAGGGGGAGTTCCCCGGAGAGCACCCTGGTGGCGAAAGGAACGCTCCGAATAGCCCTCGCGGGCAACCCCAACTCGGGGAAGACCTCGATCTTCAACAGCATGACCGGCGCGCGCCAGAGCGTCGGGAACTGGCCGGGTGTCACGGTCGAGAAGAAGGTCGGGACGCTCGAGCACGCGGGTTACCGGATCGAGGTCGTCGACCTGCCGGGCACGTACAGTCTCACCGCGTACTCCATCGAGGAACGCGTCGCCAGGGGCTACATCGTCGAGGAGCTGCCCGACGTCGTCATCCACGTCGTCGACACCGGGAACCTCGCCCGCAATCTCTATCTCACCGTCCAGCTTCTCGAACTCGGCGTCGACCTCATCGTCGACCTCAACATGTGGGACGAGTTCGAGGGATCGGGCTCCACGCTCGACACGAAGAAACTCTCCGTTCTTCTCGGGGCGCCGGTCGTTCCGACGGTCGGGCACCGGGGCCAGGGCGTGCGCGAGCTGCTCGACGCCGCGGTCCGGCTCGTCGAGGAGCGCGAGGAGAGACACCGCCACGTCCCCGTCTCCTATGGCTCTCACGTGGACGACGTGCTGACCGAGCTCGTCGATCTGATCGACGACGACGGCGGGACGATCGCGCGACTCCCGTCGCGCTGGGCCGCCATCAAGCTCCTCGAGAGAGACGCCGAGATCATGGAGCTTGTGCGGGGCGACGACGAACACTCGACCGGGATTCGTGATGCGGTCGAGGGCGCGACGCAGCACATCGTCTCGGCGACGAAGTCCGATCCGGAGAAGGTGATCTCCGAGGGGAGATACGGGTACATCGAGGGCGCGCTCCGGGAGGTCCTGGCCGAATCACCGGTCGATCGGATGGAGGTGTCGAGGCGCGTCGACAACATCTTCACGAACCGATACCTCGGCTACCCGATCTTCCTGGCGTCCATGTGGGTCCTCTTCCAGCTCACGTTCAAGATCGGCGCGTATCCGATGCAGTGGCTCGAGAGCCTCGTGGCGCTCCTCGCCGACTTCCTCACCGCCGTCCTGCCGGAGTCTCTCCTGGCGGAGCTCATCATCGACGGCATCGTGGGTGGCGTCGGCTCCGTGATCGTCTTCCTGCCGAACATCGCGATCCTCTTCCTCGGAGTCGCCTTCCTCGAGGACTCCGGATACATGGCGCGGGCCGCGTTTCTCATGGACCGCTTCATGCACGCGCTCGGCCTTCACGGGAAGTCGTTCATCCCGATGCTCATGGGCTTCGGGTGCAGCGTGCCGGCGATCATGGCGACGCGAACACTCGAGTCCCGGCGCGACCGGGTTTTGACGTCGCTCCTGGTTCCTCTCATGTCGTGCAGCGCGCGGATGCCGGTCTACATCCTCATCGCCGGCGCCTTCTTCGCCGAACGCGCGGGGACGATCGTCTTTCTGCTCTATCTCCTCGGGATCGTGGCCGCTCTCCTGATGGGCCGGCTCTTCTCATCGACGATCTTCAGGAGCGCGCCGGCGCCCTTCGTGATGGAGCTGCCGCCCTACCGGCTCCCCACCCCGAAGGGACTCCTCACCCACACGTGGGAGCGGTCGAAGCTCTACCTCCAGAAGATGGGCGGCGTGATCCTCGTGGCGTCGATCGTGCTCTGGTTCCTCGGAGCGTTCCCGAAGACGGTCGAGCTGTCGCGGGACTACGATGCCGAAATGGAGTCCCTCCAGAGGGCCGGAACGACCGAGGCGGTCGCGCGCGCCGAGGAACTTCGCATCGAGCGCGCGGCCGAGCAGAGCGCGGCTTCCTACATCGGCCGCGCCGGACGGATCGTGGCGCCGGCCATGCGGCCGCTCGGATTCACCTGGGAGATGAGCGTGGGCCTCATCACCGGATTCGTGGCGAAGGAGGTCGTCGTCTCGACGCTCGGCGTCCTCTATCAGGTTGAGGCGACCGACGAGGCCGGCTCGCGATCGCTGCAGGAGAGACTCACGTCGCGGGGGAGCGGCGTGACGCCCCTGGCGGCGTTCGGCTTCCTGGTCTTCATCCTCCTCTACACACCGTGCGTCGCCACCGTGGCGGTGATCCGCCGGGAGATCGGCACGCGCTGGATGTGGTTCTCCATCGGATACCAGCTCGCGCTGGCCTGGATCGTGGCCTTCGGCATCTACCAGATCGGCCGCCTGCTCGGCTTCTCCTAGCTCCTCCCCGCTCCCCTCAGAGACCCTCCGCCTACCGTCGCGCGGCCCGCCCGCTCGTGGTATAGTATCCGGAACCCCCGCGAGGGCAGACGCCCGACACCCCGCAGAGACGCGCGAGGAGGACCTCACATGGCACCCCGCAGGAGCACCGAGAGCCCGGAGGCCGGGCCGGCCGAAGCCGGAAGACGACGGCGGTCCACACGAGCGGCGCTCACCACCGCGTTCGTCCTCGCGCTCTGCGCATCCGCGATGTCCGCCCCGACCGTGGCCGCGCCTGAGCCCCCCCGGACGAGCGCCGTGGATGTCGTCGACGTCGTGCACGGGGTCGCGATTCCGGACCCATACCGCTGGCTCGAAGATCTAGAGGACGACGAGGTACAGGACTGGCTCGCCGCCCAGGACGCCTACACCCGGTCGATCCTCGACGCCCCCGCCTGTCGCGAGGGCATCCGCGCGCGTCTCGAGGAACTCCTGAACATCGGCGGCTACGGCACCCTGTCGCTCTGCGGGCGGCGGCTCTTCTTCACGCGCCGGGACGCGGGCGACGAGCAGTCGATTCTCTACGTCGTCGAGCCCGACCATCCGGAACCGCGGCTTCTCATCGATCCCGCGGCTCTCGGTCAGGATCCGCCCGTCGGTCTCGACTGGTGGTATCCGTCTCTCAACGGTGACCTCCTCGCGTACGGTACCTCCGAGAGCGGAAGCGAGAAGAGCACGCTCAGGATCATGGACGTCCGGACGCGCGAGCACCTGCCGGAGTCGATCCCCGGGACGCGCGCGGCGAGCCTCGCCTGGAAGAACGACGCCAGCGGCTTCTACTACACCCGCTTCCCCCTCCCGGGTGAGTTCCCCGAAGACGAGTCCTTCTATCACCGGCGGATCTTCTACCACGATCTGGGAGCCGACCCGGCGGACGATCCGCTCGTCTACGCGCACCCGACGATCCCGCAGGCGTGGCCCGGCGTCGCGCTCTCGACGGACGATCGCTACCTCCTCATCTACGTGTCCTACGGCGCCGGCCGCAACGACCTCTACGTCCGGGACCTCGCAGAGGATGGCGATCTCATCCCGATCGCCGAGGGGGTCGATGCCTCGTTCGGCGGACAGGCGATCGGAAGCACGCTCTTCATGAGGACCACGTGGGAGGCGCCAGGCGGGAGGATCATGAGGGTCGATCTCGACGATCCCTCCCGGGAGAACTGGCGCGAGATCGTGCCCGAGACGGACGACGCGCTCTCGTGGACGCACTACGTCGGCGGACGGCTCCTCCTGCACTACCTGGCCGACGCGCACTCCAAGGTGGTCGTCGTAGCTGAGAATGGAGGGCACGTCTCGGAGATCGAGCTCCCCGAGTTCTCGTCGCTTCACGACTGGACCGGCGACTGGCGGGAGAGCGATGTCTACATGCTCGTCAGTTCTGACGTCCTGCCACCGACGGTCTACCGCCACGATCTCGCGGACGGCGCCACGACGGAGTCCATGAGCGTCGAGGCCCCGATCGACGTGTCGCGGTACACGCTCGAGCAGGTCCGGTACCCGTCGAAGGACGGCACCACAGTCTCGATGTTCCTCGCCCACCGGAAGGACATCCCGCTCGACGGGACCAACCCCGTGCTCCTGAACGGCTACGGAGGGTTCAACGTACCGATGACGCCGGGCTTCGCCCGCAACCACTTCCTCTGGTTCGATCAGGGCGGGGTTCTCGCTGTGCCGAATCTCCGCGGAGGCGGCGAGTACGGCAGGAACTGGTACTCCGCCGGCATCCGCGAGAGCAAGCAGAACACCTTCGACGACTTCATCGCGGCCGCTGAGTGGCTGATCGACCGCGGCTACACGAACCCCGGGCGGCTCGCCGTGATCGGCGGAAGCAACGGCGGACTCCTCGTCGGTGCCTTCATCACGCAGCGACCGGACCTCGCCGCTGCGGCGGTCTGTCAGGTGCCGCTGCTCGACATGGTCCGGTTCACCGAGTTCTACGGCGCCGGCCTGTGGACCCCGGAGTATGGCGACCCGGCGGACCCCGAGGAGTTTCGTTGGCTGCACGCCTACTCGCCGTACCACCACGTCGAGCCGGGCACGCGATACCCGGCAGTGCTCTTCACGTCGGGGGAGTCGGATTCGAGGGTTCATCCGTCGCACGCGATGAAGATGACGGCTCGACTCCAGAACGAGGGCGCCGGATCGCGCCCCGTGCTTCTTCGCTACGAGAGGGGCGCCGGGCACGGCTCGGGGAAACCGATGAGCATGATCACCGACGAACTGGTCGACCAGTACGCGTTTCTCTTCAGGGAGTTGGGTGTCGACCCGGTCTTCTCCCGGTAGGTGTTCCGCGACCGCTCCGAGCCGAGCCCGGTTCGGCAGGACGGGAGAGCCCGAGGGGGTCTGGGATGTACGAGCTGCGAGTGGTCTTCGACAACGTTGAGCTGACCCCCGGGCTCGAGTCCGAGTGGGGTTTCGCGGCGGTCATAACCGGGTACGAGCGGGCGATCCTCTTCGACGCGGGCTCGGACGGCAACATACTGCTGGCCAACATGAAGGCGCTCGGCATCGAGCCCGGCGAGATCGGCATCGTCTTCGTATCGCACCCGCACGACGACCACCTCGGCGGCCTCGATCGCTTCCTTCTCGAGAACCCGGACGTCGAGGTGCTCCTGCCCGACAGGACTCCCCCCGAAGCGGTCGAGGCGGTCGAGGCGCGCGGCGCACTCCCGATGCTCGTCGACGAGGGTGGGACCATCATGGATGGCGTCTGGTCGACGGGCACCATCGGGGACGGAACGCCGGAGCAGGGTCTCATCCTTGAGGGCGAGACCGCCGTCACGCTCGTGACGGGTTGCGCGCACCCGGGTATCGCCGAGATGGTCGTCGCCGCCTCCGACGTGATCGGCAGGCCGGTCGACCTCGTCGTCGGCGGCCTTCACCTCGGCGGGGCGTCGAAACGGGAGGCGGGCAGGGTCGCCGAGAGGCTCGCGGCCCTCGGTGTTACGGCGGTCGCGCCTTCACACTGCTCGGGCGACGCCTGCGTCGAGGCGCTCGGCAGAGTCTTCGGTGACGGCTTCGTGGAGAGCGGGCTCGGTCGCACGGTGCCGCTCCCCTAGAGAACGAGGAGGAAGAGCCTATGTTGATTCTGGGCATCATCATCGGCGCCATCGTCATGGCCCTCTTGAGGAACACGCCCATCGCGGGACCGATCATCGCCGGATTCGTGGCCGGCGTCATCGCGGGAGGAGGCGGCCCCCGCGGAGCCTTGGCCGGCTTCCTCGCCGGGACGATCGTCGCGGTCCTCGTCGCTTTCTTCCTGACGGGCGCCGGATTCGTCGTCGGCGGACTCACCTTCGGGCCCGTCGGGGCCGCCGGCGGCGGGCTCCTGGGCATGATCCTGGGAGGCGGCCTCCTCATCGCGGCGCTCTACTTCGGGATCCTCGGCATCCTCGGCGGCGCGATCGGCGGCGCCCTGAGAGGCTGATCGTCCGCACGGATCCACGTCCGCGCGCCGACCGCGGTGGCGCGCCGCTCGAACGCACCCGAACCCCGCGACTCCCGGGCGAGGAAGGGCGCACGTGATGAGGCTCAAGAAGGAACTCAGCGGCCTCGACGCCTTCTGCGTCGCCTCCGGAGCCATGATCAGTTCCGGCCTCTTCGTCCTGCCCGGGATCCTCTTCGCGAAGAGCGGCCCCTCGATCGTCGTCGCCTATCTTCTCGCCGGCGTCCTCGTTCTCCCCTCGCTCTTCAGCAAGGCGGAGCTGTCGACGGCCATGCCGAAGGCGGGCGGCGACTACTTCTTCATCGAACGCAGTCTCGGAGGCGCGTTCGGGACGATCGGCGGTATGGCGGCGTGGCTCTCGCTCGCCCTCAAGTCCGCCTTCGCCCTCGTCGGCATGGGATCATTCGCGATCCTCCTTCGCCCCGAAGTCACCGGCATCCAGATCAAGCTTCTCGCGATCGCCTTCTGCCTCGTCTTCATGGTCGTGAACCTGCGCGGCGCCAAGCACGCCGGCAGGTTCCAGACGGGCATCGTGCTGGCGCTCCTCGTGGCGATCGTCTTCTACGTGATCAAAGGGCTGCCCTCGGTGCAGGTGGAGCGGTACAGCCCCTTCGCGCCGCACGGGAGCGGCGCCATCTTCGCCTCGGCGGGGCTCGTCTTCGTAGCGTACGGCGGCCTCACGAAGGTCGCGAGCATCGCCGAGGAAGTCAGGGAGCCGGGGCGCATCGTGCCGCTCGCGATGATGCTCTCCTTCGGAGTCGTCACGACGCTCTACGTGCTCGCCGTCTTCACGACCGTCGGGACGATCGACGGGACTGTCCTCGCCGGCTCGCGCACGCCACTAACGAACGCGGCGCAGGCCTTCGCGGGGGCGCCCGGGTTCCTCATCATGACCGTCGCGGCCATCTTCGCCTTCATCTCGACCGGAAACGCCGGCATCCTCTCGGCCTCACGCACCCCGATGGCCATGGCGCAGGACGGGCTCCTTCCCGCGCCCGTGGGAGCGGTGAACAAGAAGTTCTGCACGCCGCACGTGGCGATCTTCGTCACGACCGGCTTCATGATCGTGGTCATCGCGGCCCTCGATCTCGAGCAGCTCGTGAAGGCCGCGTCGACGATGAAGATCATCCTCTTCCTCCTGGTCAACGTCGCCGTCATCGTGATGCGCGAAAGCAGGATCCAGTCGTACCGGCCCACGTTCCGCTCTCCCCTCTATCCGTGGCTCCAGATCGCTGCGATCGCATGCTACGGCTACCTCGTCTTCAGAATGGGTATGGTCCCGCTCGTGATTACGGCGGCCTTCTTCGGGGGGAGCCTCCTCTGGTACGTCGCCTACTCGGGGATCCACGAGAACCGGGAGTCCGCGCTCATCCACCTGGTGCGGCGCGTCACCTCCAAGGACCTCGGCGTCTCGACGCTCGACTCCGAGCTTCGGGAGATCCTCAAGGAGAGGGACGACATCGTCGAGGACCGCTTCGACGGCCTCGTGAAGAACTGCACGATTCTCGATGTCCACGGATCGGAGAGCGTCGACGCGTTCTTCAAGCGGCTCGGGAAGATACTCGGCAGCGAGATCGGTATGGACCCCGATCACGTCTACGATCTCCTGGTCGACCGCGAGGCCGAGTCGACGACGGCGCTCCGGCCGGGCCTCGCCATCCCCCACGTCGTGATCGACGGCGAGCACGAGTTCCATCTCGTGCTTGTCCGGTCGAGAGACGGCATCATCTTCGGCCCCGACACGCCCCCCGTGCACGCGGTCTTCGTGCTGATCGGCTCGCGAGACGAGCGGAACTACCATCTCCGGGCGCTCATGCACATCGCGCAGATCGCTCACGACCGTGACTTCGACCACAAGTGGATGGCCGCGCGCGGCCCCGAGGAACTCCGCAATATCGTACTCCTGAGCGAGCGTCGGCGCGATCCGGCTTCGTAGACTCCCGGAGAGCGCGGCGGCGGACTTCCCCGTGGCGAGGCCCGCCCGGGCACGGTATGATAGACGGACCGTTCCGAAGCCGCGACGCCGCGCGTGGAGGCCTGCCGTGAAGATCGCCATTGCACAGCTCAATCCGACGGTCGGGGACTTCGACGGAAACCTCGCGAAGATGGAGGATGCGCTCGCGTCGGCCTCCTGCCGGTCGGCCGATCTCGTCGTCTTCTCGGAGCTCTTCCTCACGGGCTACCCGCCGAGGGATCTCCTCGAACGCGACTGGTTCTTCGAGCGTGCCCACGAGGCCGCACATCGCGCCTTCGCGCTGTCGGAGGAGCGCCCGGGGACGACGATCATCTTCGGCACGATCACGAGAACCGGGCGGGAGATCGGCAAGGGCCTCCACAACTCGGCCATGATCATCCACGGAGGGAAGGTCCTGGCAAAGGTCCACAAGTCTCTCCTCCCCACCTACGACGTCTTCGACGAGGCCCGCTACTTCGACTCCGGCGTCCGCGTCGACACCGTACCTCTCGGAGACGACTCGCTCGGTGTCACCATCTGCGAAGACGCGTGGAACGACCCCGCACTCTGGCGCCGCCCCGTCTACGGGTTCGACCCGGTCGGCACGCTCGCTCGGCTCGGTGCCACGATTCACATCAACGTCTCCGCCTCGCCCTTCTCCGCGGGGAAGGACGCCGTTCGCTACCGGCTCGCATCGGGCCACGCCAAGAGACACGGCGTCCCCTTCGTCCTCGCGAACCAGGTCGGTGGCAACGACGAACTCGTCTTCGATGGCGGCAGCATGGCCGTGGCGCCCAACGGAAAGCTCTGGGCGCGCCTCCCCGCTTTCGAGGAGGCGATCGAGGTCTTCGATACGTCCGCTCAGGCGGATCTCGAGTTTGAGCCCCACGGCGAGACGGCGTCGGTCCACGATGCGCTCGTTCTCGGACTCCGGGACTACGTGCGGAAGTGCGGTTTCGAGAAGGTAGTCGTCGGGCTCTCCGGCGGGATCGACTCCGCTCTCGTCTGCGCGCTCGCCGCGCGGGCGCTCGGCCCGGAGAACGTGCTCGGCGTCACGATGCCGTCGCCGTTCTCCTCGAGGGGGAGCGTCGACGATTCGGCGGAGCTGGCATCGAGGCTCGGCGTACGCATGGAGACCGTACCGATCGATGGCGCCTACGCCGCACTCCTCGAGGCGCTCGGGCCGCACCTCGACGACGAACCGGGCGTCACCGAGGAGAACATCCAGGCGCGCGTGAGGGGAACGATCCTCATGGCGTTCTCGAACGAGCGGGGGCACCTGCCGCTCTCGACCGGCAACAAGAGTGAGATGGCGGTCGGGTACTGCACGCTCTACGGGGACATGAGCGGCGGCCTCTCCGTGATCTCCGACGTGCCGAAGACGATGGTCTACGAACTCGCACGCCATGTGAATCGCGACGCGGAGCTCATCCCCCGACCGATCCTCGAGAAGGAACCGTCGGCCGAGCTCCGGCCCGATCAGCGGGATCAGGACACGCTCCCGCCATACGACGTGCTCGACCGGATCCTCGATCTCTATATCGACGCCGGGAGGTCGTTCGACGAGATCGTCGCCGAGGGTATCGACCCCGAGGCGGCGCGATGGGTCATCCGCGCCGCCAACAGGAACGAGTACAAGCGGCGCCAGGCGGCGCCGGGTCTCAAGGTCACGAGCAAGGCCTTCGGCGTCGGAAGGCGAATGCCGATCGCCGCGCGATACGAACCATAGCCCCGCGTCATGTCCGGGGCCTGACAACATGCCGCACGGAGGAGAGCGCGTGAAAGACCCGAGATACGAGAAGTTCGCGCAGGTGCTGGTTCACTACTGCCTCGAGATCCAGAAGAACGACCTCTTCATGATCTCAACGACCCCCATCGCCGAACCGCTGGTCGTCGAGGTCTACCGCGAGGCCATGAGGGTCGGCGCGCACCCGTTCGTCAGGCTCGGGCTCCCGGGCCTCGGCGAGGTCTTCTACAAGAACGCAAAGAAGCACCAGCTCGAGTTCGTGAGCCCTCTGAACGAGTTCGAGATCGAGAAGATCGACAAGCGGCTCGCGATCCGCGCCAGCGCCAACACGAAGGCGCTGACGGGCGTCGACCCCTCCAGGCAGGCCCTCGCGAGCAGGGCGCACCGCGGCATCATGGAGCGCTACATGGAGCGCTCCGCGACGGGAGAACTCCTGTGGTGCGGAACCCAGTTCCCCTGCCAGGCCTCCGCCCAGGACGCCGAGATGTCGCTCGATGAGTACGAGGACTTCGTACTCCGGGCGTGTCTCCTTCACCGGAAGGACCCGGTCGCCGCGTGGCGCGGCGTCCATCGCAGGCAGGCCAGGATCTGCCGCCTCCTCGACAAGGTGAAGACGCTTCGCATCGTGGCGAAGGATACCGACGTCAGGATGAAGGTGGCGGGAAGGAAGTGGATCAACAGCGACGGGAAGCACAACATGCCGTCGGGGGAGGTCTTCACCGGCCCCGTCGAGGACTCGGTCGAAGGCAAGATCGCGTTCTCCTTCCCGGCCTGCACGGGCGGGCGCGAGGTGCACGATGTCCGACTCACGTTCAAGAAGGGAAAGGTCGTCAAGGCCTCGGCGTCGAAGGGCGAGGACTTCCTCCTGAAGCAGCTCGACGTCGATGAGGGCGCGCGCTTCGTCGGTGAGGTCGCGGTGGGGACCAACTACGCGATCGAGCGCTTCACGAAGAACACGCTCTTCGACGAGAAGATCGGCGGGACGATCCACATGGCCGTCGGCGCATCGTACCCCGATAGCGGCGGGCTCAACAAGTCCAGCATCCACTGGGACATGGTCAACGACATGCGCGACGGAGGGAAGATCTACGCCGACGGGAAGATCATCTACAAGGACGGCAAGTTCGTCACCGACTGATTCCCGAGCACACCTTGTGAAATGAGACAGAAGGGTACGAAGATGAAGGATCCCAGGTACGGCGCGCTCGCGAAGCTCCTGATCAACTACGGCCTCGAGGTCGAGAAGGGTGACCTCGTCGGGATCATGGGGATCCCGCTCGCGGCCCCGCTCATCGAGGCGGCCTACCGCGAGGCACTGACCCTCGGGGCGCACCCCTACGTCCGCGTCCACCTCCCCAGCCTCCAGGAGATCTACCTGAAGACGGCGAAGAAGCACCAGCTCGCCTACGTCAGCCCGATCTCCGCGTTCGAGACGGAGAAGGTCGACAAGGTTCTCTCCATATGGGCCGAAGAGAACACGAAGGCCCTCACGAACACGGACCCGGCGAAGCACGCGGCCCGCTCCGCGGCAACGCGCGACCTCTTCGTGCGCTTTCAGGAGCGTGAGGCCGCGGGCGAGATGAAGTGGTGCGGAACGCAGTTCCCCTGTGAGGCCTCCGCGCAGGACGCCGAGATGTCGCTCGAGGAGTACGAGGACTTCGTCTTCCGCGCGTGCCGCGTTCATCTGACCGACCCGGTTGCGGCCTGGCGCAGGGTACACAACAGCCAGGCCAAGATCTGCAGGAAGCTCGACAGGGTCCGGAAGATCAGGATCGTCCGGGAGGATACCGATCTCACGATGCGCGTCGAGGGCAGGAAGTGGATCAACTGCGACGGGCAGGTCAACATGCCCGACGGCGAGATCTACACGGGACCCCTCGAAGACTCGGTCGAGGGGACGATCGCCTTCTCATTCCCCGCCTGCTACGGCGGCCGCGAGGTGGAGGACGTGCGGCTGACCTTCAGGAAGGGCCGCGTGACGAAGGCGACGGCGTCGAAGGGTCTGGACTACCTCGAGGCTCAGCTCGCGTCCGACGAGGGCGCGAGCCGCGTCGGCGAGTTCGCGATCGGCACCAACTACGGCATCCAGCGCTTCACAAAGAACACGCTCTTCGACGAGAAGATCGGCGGCACGATCCACATGGCCATGGGCGCGTCGATCCCGGACTCCGGCGGAACGAACGTCTCGGGCATCCACTGGGACATGGTCACCGACATGCGCGACGGCGGCAGGATCTACGCCGACGGCAAGATCATCTACAAGGACGGCAAGTTCACGATCTGATTCGAGGGCGGCGCGGCCGAAGCCGTCCCTCTCACGGGGCGTCCAGGGAGGAGATCATGTTGTCGCAGTTCAGTCTGTTCGACACCGAGGCGCTGATCGGCTGGCTCACGACGAGCGGCCTCCGCATCCTCTTCATCGCCGTGGGAGCCTACGTCATCACGAAGATCTTCGGGCTCGTCACGATGCGCGTCGAGCGGTTCTTCGACGACGCGGACCCAGCGACGATGAGCGAGCGCGAGAAGCAGGCCGCCACCCTGGGGAAGATCCTCAGGAACACCGTCCGCATCGTCGTCTGGACGATCGCCGGGATGATGATCCTGAAGACGCTCGGTATCGAGATCGGCCCCATCCTGGCGGGTGTGGGGATCGCCGGCCTCGCTCTCGGATTCGGCGCCCAGTCGCTCGTGAAGGACTTCCTCTCGGGGATGTTCATCATCATTGAGAACCAGTACAACGTCGGCGACGTCATCCAGGCCGCCGGCGTCGCCGGGCTTGTCCGAAAGATCACGCTCAGGACGACCGTGCTTCGAGATCTCGAGGGGAAGGTGCACACGATCCCGAACGGAGAGATCAAGGTCGTGAGCAACATGACGAAGGAGTGGTCGCGCGCCGTCCTCGACGTCGGGGTCGCCTACAAGGAGGACGTCGACTCCGTCATGGCCGTGCTCAAGGAGATCGGCGACGAGCTCGCCGCCGATCCGGGCTTCGCGCACCTGATCGACGGGGAACTCGACGTCCTCGGCGTGCAGAATTTCGCGGACTCCGCGGTCGTCGTGAGGGTGATGTTCACGACCAAGCCGCTCCAGCAGTGGACGGTCGCCCGCGAGTTCCGGCGACGGATCAAGAACACATTCGACGCGAAGGGCATCGAGATCCCGTTCCCGCACCACACCGTCTACCTTGGGGAAGGAGCCCCGATGCGGGGCCGCGTACGCGTCGAGATGGTTCCGAAAAGGGAAGCCGAAACGTCCGAGATGTGAGAGCGGTCGGAAGGAGCCGGTCACGACGGAGCGGGGCCTTCCGGACGTCGACGACGCAGAGAGTCTCTGAAGAGGGAGCGACGACGCCATGTTCTCCAGAATCCTGGTCGCGGTAGACGGATCGAGTGACTCCGACCGCGCGGTCCTCGCAGCGGCGAAGATCGCAAACGCGCACGGATCGGCCCTGACGCTCTGCCACGTGTCGTACATCCCGAACCACTACAGGGACGACCTCGTCGAGGGTCTCAGGGAGTCTGTCCGCGAGGACGGCAGGCGGATCCTCGAGCACGCCGGGCGTGTCGCCGAGAAGTCGGGCGTTCCGGCCACGCCGAGACTCGTGACGTCGGGCCACCCGATCGAGCAGATCCTTGAGCTCGCTCGTGAGATCGACGCAACGCTGATCGTCGCCGGAGCGCGAGGCAAGACGGAGGACCGGAGAACGAAGCTCGGCTCGGTGAGCACTGGCCTCGCCGCTCGCGCCACGTGCTCTCTCCTGCTCGTGCGCAGAGAACGGGAAGATCGGGAAGGCGGGACGGCCGGCCCCTAGAGGAGCGCGGTGGCGACAGCCGCCAGCGATGACACGAGTTCGTGGACCTCTTCCGGTCCGCGGACGAAGAGCGAGGCCGTCGTCGGCCGAGGTGAGGGCGCGACGAGAACGGTGATCGCGTTCGTCGACTCCTCGTCGTCGTCCTCGCCGGCCGAGTACCAGCTCCGCCCGAGCTCGGACTCGGACCCGCTGGACCACTCTTTGACCGCCAGGAAGCCCTCCTCGTCGGTCACATCGTCACCCACGTAGACGGCCAGGCACTCCTCCGGGTCGGCCTCCCGGAGGACGTGCTTCACGGCGTCGCCCTTGTTCCAGCCCGCGATACGGGCCTCCACGTCGTCCTCGCCGTACCTCAGCTCGAGGACGCGCCCCGTGTCGAGAGACTTCACGAGACCGGCGAAGCGGTCGACCGCCTCGCTCGACGGACCGCCGGCCCCGGGGGCGCCGGCCAGGGTCACCGAGAACCCGCGGTTCTCGATCCGCAGGTCGGCCAGGTTTCGCAGGTGCCGGTGTAACTCCAGCTCGAGTCGATGCAGAAGCGATCCCGATCGTCCCGGATCCACCGGGTAGACCGGATCCTCCCCCCATCGTTCGATCTCAAGCCCTCCCTGGGCGATGATGTTGAGACCGCGCACGTCGAGGAGCTGCCTGATCTCCCGCGCGGACCGGTCGCTTACCACGAAGACCGTGAGGCTCGACGAGTCGCAGAGGTTTCCGAGGTATCGGCTGAGTTCGGACGGCGGATCGGCGCCGTCGCGCCCCCTCGCTACGAGCGTGCCGCCGTAATCGAGGAAGAGAAAAACGCGACTCGCCACGCCGAGCGCGCGCGCCACGAGATCCGCATCCTCCGAGACGTGCTTGGGGTACGCCAGTTCGGGGGTCTTCACCGCCATCGACGACTCCGGACCGCCCGGGGGCCGGGGGCCAAAAGAGAGCGGGGCGGAGGAGCTGACTCGTTCGTCGGCCCTCCGCCCCGCTGGTATGGGGCTACTTGAGGAGGACCATCCTTCTCCTGAACTCGTGCTCTCCGGACGTCATCCGGTAGAGATAGACACCGCTCGCGACCTTCTGACCGGCGTCGTTCGTGCCGTCCCAGACGGCGGTGCGATAGCCGCTCTCCTGGTGCTCATCGACGAGCGTCCTGACGAGCCTCCCGGCGATGTTGAAGACCTGGATCCGAACGTGCGCCGGCTCCGGCAGATCGTACGAGACGACCGTGACGGGATTGAACGGGTTCGGCGCGTTCTGGTGAAGCCTGAACGCGGCCGGCCCCGGGATGTCCTCAACGAAGGTCGTCCCCGCATCCGAGGTAAGCTGGATGTCGTCGATGTACCAGCCTTCCTCTGTCACGTAGCCGTCCGAGGCGAACCGGAAGCGGACGAGCACGTTCATACCCTCGTAGCTCGAGAGGTCGAACGTCTCCTGCCTCCAGCTGTGGCTTCCAGACCAGCACGGCGTACCCTCGGGAAGGGGGTTCGCCGGGTTCGAGTTCTTCGTGTGGCTGTAGCCGCCACTCGGAACGAGCGTGCTCCAGTTGGATCCGCCGTCTGTGGAGATCTCCACGAGGCAGCAGTCCCAGGCGGACGACGAGCTCTCCTCTTCCGCGGAGAGCCACGACCAGAACGTCATCTGGCCGTTCGCGCCGAGACAGACGTTCGGCATGACGAGCGCCCCGTCCGAAGAGTTCGCGTAGTCCGCGCCGGAGTCCCCGCCGAACTTCCAGCTGTGGCTCGTGCTATGGCTGCGGTGCGTCTCGACGTGCCACTGGTCGCCGAAGCCGCTCGTCACGGAGCCGTGCGTCCAGAACCCGGCTCCGCTCTCAACATCATCTGCGAACGACTCGCCACTCGTTCTGAGCGTGAACTGGTCGGACGACGAGTAGCCCCAGTCGCCCGAGCACGCCAGCTCGAGTGTGATCTCGTGCAGCACCGGGCACTCCGGCTTGATCGTGATCGAGAAGTCCGGGGACACGATCCCCGTCGACCCGGATCCGAGGCTCGCAATCCCGCCCGTACCGCCGTTGATCAGAACGTACGGGTCGAGCGCTGAGAGTTCGGCCGAAAGGTTGTTCACAACCGCCGCCCCGACGTTCTCGAGCGATACGGTCAGCGTGACGGTCTCTCCGGGAGCGACACAACCGTCCCCGTTGCCTCCGCCCGGTGAGTCGTCCGCCGTCATGCTCTCGAAGATCACGCTCGGGGCGGCCACCTGGATGTTCATGCTCGACTCCCAGGTCTCGCGGCCCGATGTGATCGTCAGATCGAACGGGATGGTCGTGCCGTCGGGCGTCCCGCCGTCGATCACGACGTCGTAGTCCTCGGAGCACGTGGCCGACGCCTCCGACGGGATATTCCCGTAGTCCTCGGAGTCATCGGTGATCGTGGCGTACCCGCTGGCCGTCGAGAGCGTCGCAGAGACGCCCGTCGCCCCGGCCGTACCGACGTTCTCGATCGTCACGACCAGCTCGATCGTCTCGCCGGCCGTCGCCACCCCGTCGCCGTTTCCGTTGCTGTCGCCGCTCTGATCGTCATCGACGACATGAGAGGCGTAGACGAGGTACGGCCCGGCGGCCGCGCCGATGCCGACGCTCCCGTCGTAGACCAGGTGATCGTGCGCCGTGACCTTCACGTAGAGCGTGCCGGTCGATGTCGCGTTCGGCTGCAGCACTACGTCTCCCGAGGCGTCGGTGAAGTCCGTGTCGTAGACCGAGTAGTCGTCTGTCCAGATCGTCACCTGCGCGCCCTCGATCGCGCCGCTGCCGGAGTCCGTCACGTTGACGGTCATGGCGGGCTGTCCGACGATGATGCCCGACGGGTGGTCGACGACCATCGCGGTCGGCTCCGCGGTCCAGAGGTGCATCGCGGGATCGCCGAAGAGGTTGAGCTGGTAGTAGCACCAGCGGTTCGCCCCGTAGTTGATCGACCAGACGTTGTCGACCTTCGAGTCGTTGTTGACCTCGCCCAGCGGGTAGATCTCCTCCGCGAAGATCGCGTCGAAGAACTGGCGGTCGAAGTACTGAGACGAGCCGTTCGTCGACCCGTGCTCGCCCCAGCCGTAGCGAGCGTTCATGACGACGGCGACCGCGCCGTCGTCGTCGGTCGTGAACTCCTCGGCGAAGCTCTCGCCGATGTACGAGCCCGTGTCGTCGCGGTTGTCAAACGCGCCGCAGTAGCAGCCTTGGCTGTACACGAAGTTGAGCGAGTGATTCACCCCGTTGTTGTCGAAGCTGGGAATGTCTGAGGTGTAACACCGCATCGCGTAGGTCACGTTCGAGTGCCCGAGGTGGTTCACGATGTTCGTGCCGCTCTCGAGGAGAGTGATGAGCTCGGCCTGCGCCCACGTGCCGTCGAGATCGTAGAGCGTGCCGACGTTCATCGTGCCCGGGAAGCCGGCCGTCGTGTAGCCGTGGGTGCTCGCCCCGAGCCGGATCTCCTCCTTGTAGGTACCGCCGTACGTGCTCGACGACGCCCAGAGAAGCTCGCCGACCATCAGCGCCTCGTCGCACTCCGAGACGACCGGCTGCTCCTGATAGAGCTTCGTCTTCGAGATGAAGTTCGCGAGATCGGCAAGCGAACTGACGCACGCGCGGCCGACGGCGACCTCGGGATAGAGATCGTCCTCGCCCGGCTCGCCCCAGTAGCCGTCGCCGTCAGTGTTCCAGTTCCCGTCGAGCGCGGCGTAGTACAGGTCCGACGCGATGTCCTCATCGGTCGTCCCGTAGGCCGTACTCGCGTAGAGACCGCGATGGGGGATGCCGTCGGCGTCCATGGCGTCACCGACAAGGAGCACGTAGTCGATGTCCCACGTGGTGTAGGCATCGATGATGAAGTTCCGTATCTGCTCCTGGACGTCGGCGCCCGAGTAGTTCGTCGTGATCCAGGACTTCAGGAAGATGCCTGCCTTGTGGCCCTGCTGGGTCTGGAAGTCGGCGAACGCGGCGAGGGAGTCGTCCCACGCGTCCGTCGTGATGATCGCGTACTCGTAGTCGAGCGCCGGATCCAGGATCCTCGACGCCCCACCCTTCACGAGCTTCTTCGCCTTGCGAAGGCCATCGTAGGCCGCGATCTCGACGGGGTTGTCGACGATCCGGCGGAGCTGTCGCTCCGTGCTCGCTCCGCCCCCGACCATCTCCGCGGCGCGTTCGGCGACGTCCGCGTCGGACTCGGTGAAGATCTCGACGTCCATGCTCCGGTAGTAGAAGAGCGTCCCGTCCGAGGGCACGTACTCCACAGGGTGGAGCGCGAACGAGGCGATGCCGTGCCCGCGGAAGAGGCCCGTCCGCGCCTCGTCGTTCAGCCTGCCCGGATACGGGTTCGCGGACAGATAGATCGCGTCGTCCGGCGGGACGTGCTCCACCGGACCTTCATGGGAGAGGGGATATTGCGGCTGCCCCGCGCGGACCGCGTAGCCGTCGCCGAGGACGATCCTCTCGCCGGGCGTCACGCGGATCCCGACGGCCCGCTCTCCCGGCGGAAGGAGCACCTGCGCTCCGAAGACCGGCAGGACGGGTGAACCGGGGTCGCCGTACGACCAGGCCCCCTCCACGTCGACACGGTGGCCGTCGTCCGTCTGCCTGATCGTCGGTTCAGCGAATTCGTAGTGGCGGGTCACCACGCCCGCGGGCGCACTCACCGCGAGGAAGAGCGAGGCCAACACCGCAAGGGCGACCGTAACGAAGGCGCGCTGGGAGACGGTCGTACGACGCATTCTGGACCCCCTGTCTGGTTGTCGGAGGCGTCCCGTACGCGCCTCCACGAGATGCCGGGGCGAAACCGCGCGGCCCCGTAAGGTGCGCGGCCGGAATCACAACGAACGGACCCGTCTTCCCGCCTCGCGGACGAAGTCGGGCCTTGTGCTGTAACCTACAGTAGATTATACCATTTAGCAAGGCTCTCGTAAAGAGTGAGACGCCACTCAGGACCGGAGAATCGGAGCGATGCGCTTCGGAATCCACGTCCCGAAGCAAGGGAACCTCACGAAGACCGCTGTCTACGCCCGCGATGCGGGCTGTCGCACAATGCAGATTTTCTCGGGGAACCCCATCGGCTGGAGGGTCGGGGCGCTCGACCCCGCTGACCGGGACGGCTTCCGCGAGGTCGTCTCGGCGGCTGAGATCGACCCTGTGCTCGTCCACGCGCCGTACCTCATCAACCTCGCCGCCAGAGAGCGTCGGCTCCGCGACCTCTCCCGGCGGGCGCTCCTCGACGCCCTCGAGAGAGCGAGCGCACTCGGTGGCTGGCCGGTCGTCGTGCACGCTGGGAACCACAAGGGCGCGGGCGCCGAGCGCGGCGTCGAGCGCGCGATCCGGACCCTCGACTGGGTGCTCGACCGCGCGCCAGCGGAGACGCCGCTCCTCATCGAGAACGGATCGGGGCGCGGCACCGAGATCGGGTCGACTCCCGAGGAGCTCGGCCGCATCGTCGCCCCTCTCCCCGCCCGGCGGGTCGGCATCCTGCTCGATACCGCTCACCTCTGGGCCCAGGGATACGACATCCGGAAGGATGCCGGTGTCGCGCGGCTCGTCGCCGATGTCAGGAAGGCGCCCGGTCTGCGGCGGCTCCGCGCCCTCCACGCGAACGACTCGCTCGCGGAACTCGGATCGCACCGCGACCTGCACGCGTTCTGGGGCGACGGGCAGATCGGTCGAGCCGGGCTCCGGACGATCGTCCGTTCGGCACCGCTCGCCCGCCTCGCTGTCATCTTCGAGGTCCCCGCCGGGGATCTCGACGCGGACCGCAGACACCTCATCTGGGCAAGAAAGCTGGACCGGCAAGCCAGGCGCCCATGACGGTCCGCGGCCGGATCCCGGACCGTCCGTTCGTGGAAGGCCGCGGCCCCTTGCTCGAAGGTGCGCGGTGCGGTAGAATGGTTTTCTTCCTGACAGTGGTCTCAGCCCCGTCGATACCGAATCGTGGCCGGATCGATCCGGAACATCCGCCACGCGGCGGCTACCTGCGTGCCGCGGCACCGCGGACGTCCATCCAGGGAGGCAGCATGGCGACCCACCTCAAGCCGGGTGATCCGGCGCCGGAGTTCTCCGCGCCGACGTCGGACGGACGGACCGTGACCCTGTCGGACCTCCTCGGCCCCGGCGGTCTTGTGATCTTCTTCTACGTGCGCGACAACACCCCCGGCTGAACGCGCGAGGCTCGCGGGTTCCGCGACGCACTCGACGAGTTCACGAAGCGCGGCATCGCGGTGGTCGGCGTCAGCACGAACAGCGTCGCCTCGCACCAGCGCTTCGCGACCAACCAGGAACTCGACTACCCTCTCATCGCCGACACCGACGGAACCGTCGCCAGATCGTATGGCGTCCTTCGCGCCGGCGGGCGGCTGGCCGCCCGCGCGACGTTTCTCATCGATCGGGACGGCAGGATCGGTCACGTCTGGCCGAAGGTCCGGATCACAGGTCATGCCGAGGACGTTCTGGCGAAGGCCGCCGACGTTCTCTGACAGCGCTCGCAAGGAGAACCCTCGTGGGAGACCGGACGCGGATGCCCGCCGGCCGGCGACGCGGAGCGAAGGAAGCACTCGCCGTGCGAAGGGCCAGGCCCTCCGACCGCGAGGCGATCCTCGAGATGTCGAAGGCGATCTGGGGCGGCACGGACTATCTCCCGCTCGTGTGGGACGAGTGGCTCAACGACGCGAAGGGCGTCCTCCTGACCGCCACCTACCGGGGCCGTCCCGTCGGTGTCTCCAAGATCTCGGTGCTCGCGCCAGGCGAGATCTGGCTCGAGGGTCTCAGGCTCCACCCCGACCTCCAGGGCCGCGGGCTCGTCAGGGAGATCAACAGGGTTGCTTTCCGAGAAGCTCTCAAGCTCCAACCGAAAACGATCCGCTACTCCACGGGCGTAGGCAATGCCGCCTCGCGCCACCTCGGCGAGATCCGGGGCTTCTGGCAGGTCGCAAGGGCGCGATGGATGTGGGGATCGACCGACGCGCACGCCGGGCGACGGGTGCGTCGGGCCGGGCTCGCCGAGATCGATCAAGTGTGGTCGATCGTCGAGAGCTCGGAGTGCCGTCGTCTCACAAGCGGGCTTATGGCAACCGGCTGGCGATTCCGGACCCTCGACCGGCGTCTGGCGCGCCGCCTCGTCGCGGCCGGTCAGTGCCTCGTCCGACCGCTCCGGGGATCGATCACGACGGTCGCCCTCTACGACCACGGCCACATCGATCGCGATCCGTGTCTCGGTTTCGTCGCGGGCCCCCGCCGAGGCGCCGAGGCGATCGCCCGCGACGCGCTCGCTGCCGCCGCCGCTGACGGCCACGGGGAGTCGACGGCGATGCTGCCGGTCGGCCCGCTCGCCGACACCGTGCGGCAGGCCGGGTATGACGCCGAACTCGCCACCGAGGCGGTGGTCTACGAACTCGGGGCCCGCGGCATGCAGAAGGACGACGAGCCGTTCGAGAACGTGATGGCAAGGACGCTCCGGCGCCGCGAGGATGAGGCCACCGATCTCCTCACGGACTTCCTTGCCGAAGCCGCGCCTCAGCGGCTCGCCCGCGAGAACATCCGCGACTTCGTCAGGCGGACGATGATCCCCGAGACGCGGCGGCGCCTCTACGGCACGCTCCGGCCGGTGACCGACAGGCTCGGAACGTACGAGCTGCGCGGCAACATGCGAGCCGTGATCGACATCCTCATCGACCGTTTCGGGATCGCCGAGGAGGACGTCAGGATCGGCGCGACCGGCGCGAGCTTCCGCCTCGGAGGTCGCGGAACCGCCAGGATCACCGCGGGCCCGCGCTCGCTCCGCCTCACTGTCGGCCCCGGCTTCGGCCCGCTCTTCCCCGCTACGACGCGCTTCGGTGCCGGGAAGCAGGTCTTCGACGAGAGGACGCGGGACTCCTCCTCTCGGCGCTACGGGGCGGTGACGCTCTCGCTCTCCGACCCCGCCCACATCCGCGGCGCCGAGCGCGCTCTCGCGATGGCCGCCCGCAAGGCCTTCGGGCGTCGATAGCTCGCCGACGCGGGTTCGCCGCTGTCGACCAAAGAGAAGCGGGCCGCACCCCACAGGGTGCGGCCCGCGTGCCTTCCGATCGGGCGACCGGGGCTAGCGCTTCCTCGCCGTCTTCCGCCTCGCCGTGCGCGTCTTCGGCGCGGCCTTCTTCGCCGTCTTCCGCCTCGTCGTCCGCGTCTTCGGCGCGGCCCTCTTCGCCGTCTTCCGCCTCGCCGTGCGCCTCTTCGGCGCGGCCTTCTTCGCCGTCTTCCGCCTCGCCGTGCGCGTCTTCGGCGCGGCCTTCTTCGCCGTCTTCCGCTTCGCCGTGCGCGTCTTCGGCGCGGCCTTCTTCGCCGTCTTCCGCCTCGTCGTCCGCTTCTTCGGCGCGGCCTTCTTCGCCGTCTTCCGCTTCGCCGTGCGCTTCTTCGGCGCGGCCCTCTTCGCCGTCTTCCGCTTCGCCGTGCGCTTCTTCGGGCGCGTCAACCGGGCGACCTTCAGATCGTAGAGCCTCTTCGCCTCGCGCGCGATGTGCTCCGCCGAGACCTCGAACTCCTTCACGAGTTCCCAGGGTGCGCCGGACTCGCCGAACCGGTCCTTCACGCCGATCATGCCCATGGCGACGGGAAGTGCGTAGAGTTCCTCGGCGCGGCCGATCGCCGCGGCCACCTTGTTGCCGAAGCCGCCGAGTTGGTGTTCCTCGGCGGTTACCACGACGCCTGTCTCTGCGGCCGCCCTGACGATCGCCTCTTCATCCAGCGGCTTGACGCTGTGGACGTTCAGGATCCTCGTCTCGATGTCGTATTCGTTCTTCAGGATCCACGCGGCGCGCATGGCCTCGGGCACGGAGGGCCCGCAGGCGACGATCGTGAGGTCCTCGCGCTCGTTCTTGTACTTCGAGGCCAGCGTGTGTTCGAAGGCGTCCTTGAAGCTGTCCCTCTCGCCGCGGAACCGGATGACGTTGGCCTTGCCGTACCGATACGGCGACTTCCCGTCGGTCACGACGGGCGTCGCCTCACGCGCGAACCTGACGTACTTCGGTCCGTCCACCTTGAAGAGCATGTGTTCGGTCGCTCGCTGGGTCTCGACCGCGTCGCACGGGACCTCGACGTGCATGTTCGGCAGCCCGCACATCTGGAAGAGCTCCTCCAGTGCCTGATGCGTCGCACCGTCGGGGCCGACCGAGACACCGCCGTGCGCACCGGCGATCATCACGTTGAACTCGCCGTAGCAGAGCGTGGTGCGGATCTGGTCGAGATTGCGCCCCGAAGCGAAGACGCCGTACGTCCCGAAGACCGGGAGCTTCCCCTCCTTCGCGAGTCCGGCGGCAACACCGGTGCCTGACTGCTCCGCGATACCCATGGAGAACCACCGGTCCTTGCGCTCCGGGTGGTCCTGGTAGAACTGACTGATCGTGATCGAGCCCGAAATGTCAGCACCGAGGCAGACAATGCGGTCGTCGTCACCACGCTCGGCGAGCGCGCGCCCGAAGCCCTTCCGGGTCGGATCCATCTCGACCCGCATGTTTTCGCGCGCGTTCCAGAAGTAGTCGCTCGGGAACTTCGGCTGCTTCGCGTTGAGCTTCCTCGTGGCCTTCCTCTGGTGCGCCTCGGCACGCTCGAAGAGCTCGTCGACCGGCAGCGTCTTGTCGAGTCCGAGTTGGCGCAGGCCGTCCCACATCTGCTCGAGGCTCGGCGGCTTGCCGTGCCAGCCGGCCACGTCCTCCATGAAGTCGACGCCCTTCCCCTTCACGGTGTGGGCGAGGATCAGCGTCGGCTGCCCCTTGTGGCTCCGGGCCCGCTTGAACGCGTCGAGGATCTCCCCCATGTCGTGACCGTCGATCTCGATGACGTTCCAGTTGAACGAACGGTACTTCTCGGCCAGCGACTCGACACCCATGACGTCCTCGACCCACCCGTCGATCTGCAGGCGGTTCTTGTCGATGATGCCGCAGAGGTTGTCGAGCTTGTAGTGCCCGGCCTCCATCACCGCCTCCCAGATCTGTCCCTCCTGCTGCTCGCCGTCGCCCATGATGCAGTAGACACGGTAGTCCCTGTTGTCAAGCCCGGCCGCGAGCGCGACGCCGACGGAGATCGAGAGTCCTTGCCCGAGCGAACCGGTCGACGCCTCGACGCCGTCGAGCTTCAGCCAGTGTGGATGTCCCTGGTAGGGAGAGTAGAGCTTCCTCAGCGTCACGACGTCACCGACGTCGAAGTACCCGGCCATACCGAGGCCAAGATAGAGCGACGGCGCCTTGTGACCGGCAGACCAGAGGATGCGATCGCGGTCCGGCCAGAACGGATCCTCCGGATCGTGATCGGCTTCGTGCAGATAGAGGGCGGCCGTGATGTCCATGATGGAGAGCGTGCCGCCGGAGTGTCCCGACCGCGCCGCCGCGAGGGTAATGAGGTTGTAGCCCCGCATGAGGTTCGCCGCCTCGATGAGCTCGTCGACGGAGTACTCCTTGCGTGCGGCCCCTGTCTTCGAATTGAGGATCGACATGACGGTTCTCCGTTCCTCCGTAGCCGGAATGTGACGAGAGCGACAAAAAGGCCCGGTCTCCGGGCCGATCCGAAGACGAGAGTGTACCACAGAGCGGGCCGCCCAGGCAAAAGGAGATCGAGGGCGACCACCTCCTAGACGCTCTTCATCCACGGGACAGCCCGGAGATAGATGCCTCCCGCGACGAGAACGGCCCCGCTCACGACGAAGATCGCCTGCACCGGAACGGCGTCCGCAAGGAGGCCGACGATACCGAAGGCGATCGGCTGGAGCCCTCCCGAGAGGGTGGTCATGAAGCCGAAGACGCGGCCGCGCACCTCGTCGGGAACGACCATCTGGAAGTGCACCATGATGCAGATGTTCGCGATGCCCAGAAGCGCTCCGAGCGACGCCATCAGAATCACGTAGCTGGCGAAGTTCATCACGAGCCCCATCGCCACGAGGCACGCACCCGCGAGACCGACGCCAAGAATAATGAGGGGGTGCTTCCGCTTGCGCTCGCGGATCGCCGCGAGGAGGGCGGAGGCAAGGAGGAAGCCGACCGAAAACGACGTCATGAGGAACCCGAGCGACTCCGCGCCTCGGCCGAGCAGATCGTGTACGACGAGCGGAATCAGGATTGCGAACGGCGCCGTGAAGAAGTTGATGACGGCGGCCGTCTTGAGAATCCCGAAGACCGCGGGCCGGCGGCGCACGAACGTGAACCCCCGAACGAGATCCACGAGGATATGCCGACGCTCCCCCGCGGCAGCGGCCGTCGGCGGAACCCTGATGAAGGCCTCCGAGATGCCCGAGACGATGTAGCTCACGCCGTTCAGGAGGAACACGCCGCCGACACCCAGGGCCACCACGAGGACGCCTCCAAGCGCCGGGCCGACGATCCCGGTCCCTTGGGTGAACATCTGTGAGAGCGAGTTCGCCCTGGTGATCTCGGTCCGCCGCACAAGGTTCGGGATCGTCGCCTGAACGGCCGGGCCGAAGAAGACGGAGACCACCGACATGAGGGCGGTCGCAAGGAGGATCTGCCAGACCTCGAGCGTACCCCGGATGGCGAGGGCGGCGATCGCGAGGACGACCGCGCCGCGAAAGAGGTCGGCGAGAACGATGATCGCCTTCCGGTTCCACCGGTCGACGTACCCCCCGGCGAGCGGCGCGATCAGGATGGAGGGTACGGTCCCGAAGATGAGGACGGTGCCCATGAGGGTCGCGGACCCTGTCTTCTCGAGGACCCACCACATGAGCGCGATCGCGTGGACTCTGTCACCCAGCTGCGAGACGAGCTGGCCGACCCAGAGAAGGAGGAAGTCCCTGTTACGCAGGGTGGTCGGACGCTCGTTCTCGACGCTCGCCGCGGTCGCGAGATCGCGTTCTTCCATCGACCCGTCTTTCCGCTATCCGGAGATACCCAGCTTCCGAAGCCTCGCGGCCTCGGGCTTCGGGAGTCGGACCCGCACGCGGACCGAGTCGCCCGCGGGCTCGCGCAGAAGCACCTCGCCGCGCTCGTGGATCAACGAGAGCGTCCTGCCGTCCGCGGCAGGAACGAGAAGGTCGAGGATCTCCTCCCTCTCTTCGACGAACGCGCCGATCGCCCGCGTCAGAGTGTCGAGGCCCTGACCCTGCGTGGCGCTCGTGAAGACGGCGCCCGGATAGACGCTCGCGAGGCGCTCGACGGCCCGTTCGTTCTCGACGGCGTCGATCTTGTTGAAGACAAGCCGTATCGGCTTGCCCGAGGCGCCGATCTCGTCGAGCACGCCGTTCGCCAGCTCGAGGTAGCGTTCGCAGCTCGGCCGGGAGACATCGACGACATGGAGCACGAGGTCGCACTCGACGACCTCCTCCAGCGTCGCATGGAAGCTCACAACAAGATGGTGCGGCAGCTTCTTGATGAGCCCGACGGTGTCGGAGAGAAGCGCCGCGTGGCCGCCAGGCAGATCGAGCCGCCGCGTCGTGGAGTCGAGTGTCGCGAAGAGAAGATCCTCGGTGAGGACCCCCGCGCCGGTCAGCGCGTTCATGAGAGAGGACTTGCCGGCGTTGGTGTACCCGACGAGCGCGACCTTCGTCATACCGGCGCGACGCTTTCGCTGTTCCGCCCGCTCCACCTCGACGCCCGCGAGGACCTTCTTGAGAATCTGGATCCTCTTCCGCACCATTCTCCGGTCCGACTCGAGCTGCGTCTCGCCCGGCCCCCTCGTCCCGATGCCGCCGCCGAGCCGCTCGAGGTGGTTCCAGAGCCTCCGGAGCCTCGGAAGCTCGTACTCCAGCTGCGCCAGCTCGACCTGCACGCGTGCGACCCGGGTCCGCGCGCGCCTCGCGAAGATGTCGAGAATGAGCTCGGTGCGGTCGATGACCTTGATCTCGGTCGCCGCTTCGATCTCGCGGGCCTGCGAGGGGCGAAGATCGTCGTCGAAGACGAGGAGGTTCGCGTCGTGCACCGATGCGGCGGCCTTGATCCGCTCGATCATCCCGCTGCCGACGTAGGTCTTCCCGTCGATCCTCGTCCGGTTCTGAACGAAGCGATCGACGACGAGCGCACCCGCGGTCCGCGCGAGCTCCGCCAGCTCCTCGAGCGACTCGTGCGACTCCTCGACTGTCACGCTCGGGAGACTGACGCCGACGAGGATCGCCCGCTCATCCTTGGTTGCATACTGCCGCCTGATGTCGCCCTCCTTCGTATGCCGGCTACGGACCCTCGTCTCCGGTGACGTCGACGGGGGCCGGTAGATGATCGGTCTCGCGGAACCTGAACGTCCGCGCTATCGGCCCCTTGTGAAGGGTGACCTCGCCCTCGATACTCCACTCGTGATCGCCGCCCTCAAGGACGGCCGACAGGAGCGCGCCCGCGCCGCTCCATCGCAGCGTGAACGGGATCGTAACGCGCGATGACCCCCGTGCCGGCACCGCCACGCGCTCGCGGCGCCGCCCTTCGGCGACCGCAACGCCGTCGGCGAGGATGGTGTACTCCATTCGCCCGATCTCGGCGCCGAAGCCGTTCGGGTTCTCGACGTCGACCACAAGATCCAGCTCGAGACCCTCGCTCGTGAGCCGTCCGCCGCCGACCTCTCTCAAGACGACCTTCGGCTCTTCGACGCGTGAGCACGATGTCACGGCGAGTGCGGCCGCCAGGAGACCGAGCACCAGTGCTGCGCGAAGGCGCGACATCCATCTCCCCCCTCAGTCTTGTCCGGAACACCGACCGAGCACGCGGGAGAGATCCTCGACGAGACGGTCGACGGCCCGCCTCACCTCCTCACTCATCGCCGCTCCGAGGCTGGTGTTCTTCGCCTGGATCGCGACGAGATGCGTCGTCGCGCCCGTCTCCCCTTCGATGAGCCGCATGAGGCCGTCGAGGGGCGCCCCGTGCGTCCCGAGCGTCACGCCCTCGATGTCGTCGGCCGAGAGGACGCGGATCTCTCCCGGCGTTCCCGAGAAGTCGGCCGCGTCGACAAGGACGACGGTCTCCGGTGCCGCCCGCCGGAGCGGTCCGAGGTAGTTCTCGGGGGCCTGCCCGCCGTCGAACGAAAGCGCCGGGAACAGCTCGGCAAGCCTCGCGGCCACGGCCGGGCCCGCGCCGTCGTCGCCACGGAGCGTGTTGCCGGCGCCGAGTACCACGACCCTGCCGACCCCGAGTCGATCGAGCCCCGTCACGCGGAGATCCCCCCTGAGGTACGTTGGAAACTTCTTCCTCAAGGGGGATTTAACCACAAGTGGGGCCCCGGCGCCAGAAGAGCGGCGGGTCCGCGACGGACGGTCCTCGGGATTGCTCGTGATGTGCGCTAGTGAAGGGCCTCGTCGAAGGCCTCGAGCAGGTCGTGGAGCGAGTAGGGCTTCTGAAGCATGCGGAAGCCCCGCTCGCGGATGACCGGCCACTGGGACTTCCTGTCCGCGTAGCCGCTCGTCAGGAGAATGCGGATCTCCGGGTTGCGTGCGAGGATCTCGTCGACAAGCTGGACGCCGCTCTTCCCGGGCAGGACAACGTCGCTGAAGATGAGCCGGAAGTCCTGTCCCTCCCGCTCGAAGACGTCGAGCGCCTGCTCGGCGCTCTCCGCCTCCACGATGGTGTAGCCGCGCTCGCGGAGCGCGCGCACGGCGAAGTCGCGGACCGCGCCCTCGTCCTCGACCAGGAGGACTCTCTCACCGGTTCCCACGCGCACGTACGTCTCCTCGACCGCGGCCTCCTTCTCGCGCGGCGGCTCCACAGCCTCAGCCGGGAGATAGATGTGGAAGAGCGTTCCGCGCCCCGGCTCGCTGTACACGTGGACCCACCCGGCGTGCTGCTTGACGTTCCCGTAGACGACCGAGAGCCCGAGACCTGTTCCCTTTCCGGGCCCCTTCGTCGTGAAGAATGGTTCGAAGATCTTCTTCTGTGTCTGCCGGTCCATCCCGATGCCCGTGTCGGTGACGGAGATCCTCACAAAGCGGCCGGGCCGCGCGTTCGGCACGGCCTCGCACTGATCGCCCTCGACGTCCACCGTCTCGGTGGTTACGCCGAGGCTTCCGCCCTCGGGCATCGCGTCCCGAGCGTTCACGGCGAGATTCATGAGGATCTGCTCGATCATGGATGCGTCGATGCTGACCGGGGCGAGGTTCTCCTCGAGATCGGTTGCCAGCACAACATCCTCCCCGATCAGGCGCTTGAGCATCTTCTCCATCCCGAGCACTACGGCGTTCAGGTCCTGCACCTTGCGCTCCACCGGCTGACGCCGGCTGAACGCCAGGAGCTGCCTCGTCAGTGCGGCCGCGCGGTCGGCGGCCTGGGCGACCGCGGTCAGGTTGTCGTGCGACGTGCTGCCCGGCTCGGCCTGGGCCAGCATGAGTTGCGTGTACCCGGAGATCGCCGTGAGAAGGTTGTTGAAATCGTGCGCCACGCCGCCGGCAAGCTTCCCGACCGCCTCCATCTTCTGCGACTGCCGCAGTTCCTCTTCCTTCCCCCGAAGCGCCTCCTCCGCGTTCATCCGGTCCGTGATGTCGACCGAGAGCCCGATGACGCCGACGACGTTCCCGTCCTTGTCCAGATAGGGAATCTTGTCGGTCAGCGCCCAGAGCGTGCCATGTGAGGTCTCGAACACCTCGAGGATCCCGCGCTTCGGCATACCGCTGACCATGACCTCGTGATCGTCGGCCTCGTACTCCGCCCCGCTCTCGCCGAGGACGGTCGTCGCCTTGCACCCCAGCCACTGGCTCTGCGGAATCCCGAGGGCCTCGGCGAACGCCCGGTTGACCCTGACGTAGCGGCCCTCGAGGTCCTTGTAGAAGATGTAGGCCGGCACGGAGTCGAGGATCGTCTCGAGCTCCTCGCGCTGCGCCCGCAGTGCCTCGACCGAACGCTTCCGCTCGATCGAGAGACCGATCTGGCCGGAGACGAACTTCATCACCTCGAGATCGTCCGGCCCGAACTCGTTCTCGTTCTCGTAGCTCTGCACCACGATTGCGCCGATCACGTCATCTCGAACGCGAAGGGGCACGCCGAGCCAGACCTTCGCGGGAGTCCCGATGTTCTCGACCAGCCCCTCTTCGATCATCCGGTCGGCCGCCTCCCGGTTCAGGAGGAGCGGCTCGTCGTTCCTGATCACGTACGCCGTCTGCGTCTTGCCGGCCGGGAAGATCTGAAACTGCTCCTGGTCTTTCTCATCCGCGAAGTAGGCCAGCGAGATCGTGTCGGCGTCACGGTCGTAGAGCGTGACGATGAAGTTCTCCGTGCTGATGATCCTGCCCAGCTCTTCCCGGATCTTCGCAATGAAGTCCCCCACGTCCGTCGTCGCGTTCACCGCGTTCGAGATCTCCCCCATCACGTCGCGGACGGCCTCCATGCGTCGTCGCTTCGCGGCCGACCGGATCCCGGCGAGCGCCAGGCTGATGTCTCCCGCGAGCTCCAGCAGGAGAGCCTGCTCGTCCGGATCCGCGGCGAGCTCGATCGGCAGCGCGACGGCGAGCGCACCGTACCGGTGTCCTCCGTTCTCGAGACGCACGGCCACGGAGGCGTCGCGCGCGCACGCGCCGCGCAGCGCGCAGTCACCGCAGTCGCTCCGCACCTCGGTGACAGCCAGGGCGCGGCCTGTCCCCAGCACCTCCACAACGCAGGGCGGCGGCGGGGTGCCGGCGAGGCCGTCACGCGGGAGCTTGCGCGCCCCCGACTCGGATGAATGCGCGGCGATGTCGATCATGCCGCCCTCGTCGACGAGCATGATCGACGCGAGCCCGTAGCTACTCCTGTCGGTGAGTCGACGGCAGACGCGCTCGATCAGTCGCTGGCGATCGGTCTCGGTCGTGATGAGCCGGTTGACGCCGCGGACTGTCTTGAGAGCGATGTTGAGACTGAGGAGTCTCTCCTCGGTCCGGCGGAGCTGGCGGATGACCCTCGAGACGAGGAAGCCCGCGACGATGCACGCGAGCATGATCGTCGCGCGCGAGGCGATGGCGTCCGGCGTCACTCTGAGAAGGACGGCGTCGAGGTAGTTGTCGCTGTTCCCGTAGTAGAAGTCGACGCCCGCCACCCCGGACCATATCAGGGCGCCCAGCATCAGGGAGAGCCAGAGGATCTTGTGTTCGAGTGTCATCCGGTCAGGCATGGCCACCCTCGTCGGCCGACCAGATCGGCCGCCCGTCGGCGGACCCCGCCGCCGCAGGGGGATTCATCACCCAGAAATGACTGGTCTTCGGTTATGACGAGCCTCCACACCCCCAAGGTAGCAATAGACATGCCATGCCGGTGAGGCCGAGTTCACCGGCTCCGACGCCGCTCAACATGCGCGTCTGCAACGAGTTCCGTGTATACTCGCGCCAAGGCTAGGGGGCGCCCCCGCCGGGCGTTCTCGCCGGGGCGGCGCACGGAAGGAGCAGATATGGAGAGAGGGCGGTTCGGGCTCACCGTACTCGCGGCGCTCGCGATTCTCGCGGCGTACCAGCTCGTTCGAGTCTACCCACTCCTACCGGAGAGAATCGCCGTTCACTTCGGGCCGGAGGGAAGACCGGACGGCTGGAGCGGTCGACTCGGGTTCGTCCTGCTCTACGGTGCCATCGAGGCGGTCCTCGTTGCGTTCGCGGCCGCAACGAGCCGCTTCGCGGACCGTCTCCCGACTCACCTCTGGAACCTGCCGAACCGAGACTACTGGCTGGCGCCGGAGCGCCGACGTGAAAGCGTGGCGTTCGTCGCCCGGACCGTGGTCTGGATCGAGAACGCCACGCTCGTCTTCCTGATCGCTCTCGCGGAGATCGTCTTCCGAGCGAACCTCGCCCACGGCCCGACGAGGCTCCCCCTCCCGACGGTCTGGGCCATCCTCGTCGCCTTCGTTGCCGCCCTGACCTGGCTCGTCGTGCGGATCTACGCGCGTTTTCGGAAGCCCCTCATCGCCCGCTAGAGTTCCCGGAGCGAGACGTCCCCGTCGTTCGTCCGGATCCGGATGCTCGCGCCGCCCGACCCGATGACGCCCGACGCCCGCCCCTCGCCCTGCACGAAATCCAGAAGCTCCGAAAGCTCGACGTGAATCCTCCCGTCGTCGACGTCGATCCTGAAGTCCGCCGAGAGCCCCGCCGCGAGCTTCACGTCCACGTCCCCGTCGTCCGTCGAGATATCGAGGTCGAACCCGGGATCGCCCGCCAGCGAGACGTCGATGTCGCCGTCGGCGCCGCGAATGTCGATTCTTGGCGAGCGCACGTCGTCGAGGCTGACGTCTCCATCGTCGACGCGCACGCCGATCTCCCCTTCGCACCCGCCGAGGAAGACGTCCCCATCGTTCACGGAGATCCAGCAGGGGGCGAGGTCTCCCCTCCGAAGTGACACGTCCCCATCGTCGCCCTCGAGCTTGAGATCGCACGCGAGATCCTCGGCGCGAACCGTCCCGTCCTCGATCATGATGCGCACGCGTGGACAGTGGACGTCATGCAGCTCCAGATCGCCGTCGTCCAGCTCGCACTCGATGTCGGCCCTCCACCCCTCGACGCTGACGTCGCCGTCATCGCCCGAGAGCCGGAGTACAGCGTACGGGGGCGCGTGCACGGTGTAGTGGTAGTCGTGATACGTCGTGGCGAAGAACCCGACCATCGTCATGCCGGGCTCCTTCCCGACGACCTCGACGATGTCGCCGCTCTGCCGGAAGTCGACATCGAAGTCGAAGCCGTCGTGGAACCCGAAGCCCCTGACGTCGGCGTGGAAGATCACCTCGACACGGATCTCGTCCTTCTCCCACGGAACGAGCACCGCGTCGCCGTCGCCGTGCCGGAGGTGGAGCGCCACGCCCTCCGAGACCTCGAAGGTTTCATCGAACTCCCTCCGGATCTCCTCCGCGCCCGAGCATGTGCATGTCGCCGCGATGGTGCACGCGGCAAGCAACGCCAGCATCGCCTCCCTCATCGTTTCCTCCTCTCGCAACCGGGACAGAGCCGTCCGCCCCGGGCAACTGACCTCTCTGCACGGGCCTCTCGTCCGTAGGACGACATCCCGGCCAACGATGTTTCGATTCCGCGCTCGAGGGCGTCGCCGCGGGCGAAGTCTACCAGGGCCACACCCGGCGTCAAGGGACCCCGCGCGCCCGAGAGTGGCGCTTCACTCCTGCGCTCCGTCGTGATAGAATCCGGTTTTCGGCCAGAAACGGGACATACGGAGGATCACCATGCCTCAAGCATCACAGAAACTCCCCCACTGGGACCTTTCGAACGTGTATCCCGGCCTCGAGAGCAAGGAGCTGGAGGCCGACTTCGGGCGGGCACGCGAACTCATCAAGGACCTCGAGGCGTTCCAGGAGAAGCGCGGGATCGGCCGCCTGGAATCGCCGCCCGAGGATCCGGCCTCCGTGGGGCCGGTTCTCGACGACCTTCTGGGCCGCATGAACGAGCTCGCCAAGCTGCTCCAGACGCTCCGCCCCTACATCTACAGCTACGTCTCGACCGACAGCTACAACAAGGTTGCCGCGAAGCGGCAGAGTGAGCTCGAGATGCTCTCGGTCTCGTTCCAGAAGATCTACGTGAGGTTCGAGGCCTGGGTCGGATCGCTCGCGGACGCCCTCGATGCGATCTGCGAGATCGCCCCCGTCGCAAGGGAGCACCGCCGCGCCCTCCTCGACATCGTCGACGAGAGCAGATTCCGCATGCCGACCGAACTCGAGGATCTCGCCTCGGAGCTCCTGATCTCCGGAGGCGGCGCGATGTGGAAGCTCCAGTCGACGGTCACGAGCCAGCTTAAGGTGCCCTTCGAGCGCGACGGCGCGACTGAGCACCTCCCGATCACGGTAGTCCGGAACCTGGCGAACAGCGCCGAAGGTGACGTGCGGCGCCGAGCCTACGAGACGGAGGTCCGGGGCTGGGAGTCGATCCGCGAGCCGGTGGCCTTCGCCCTGAACGGCGTCAAGGGGAGCGCGATCACGCTCTCGCGTCGGCGCGGGTTCCGGGGCGTCCTCCACGCCTCGCTTGAGCGCAACAAGATCGATCAGGAGACGCTCGACGCGCTCCTCGCCTCCATGCGCGACTCGTTCCCGGCCTTCCGGCGGTACTTCCAGAGCAAGGCGAAGAAGCTCGGCAAGACCAGGCTCCCCTGGTGGGACCTCTTCGCGCCGGTCGGTGAGGCGGAGCTCCGGTACTCCTGGGACGAGACCATCGCGTTCGTGGTCGAGCAGTTCGGGACATTCTCAGACGAGCTCGCGGATTTCGCGCAGAACGCCTTCGCGAAGCGCTGGATCGACGCGGAGCCCAGGGACGGCAAGACCGGTGGCGGGTTCTGCATGTCGGTCGCGTCGGTCGAGGAATCCAGGATCCTCTGCAACTTCGACGGCAGCTTCGACCAGCTCTCGACGGTGGCCCACGAACTCGGCCACGCCTTCCACTCCTACTGCCAGAAGGGCCTCCCGGTGCTCCGGAAAGGGGCGCCGATGACGCTCGCGGAGACGGCGTCGATCATGTGCGAGACGATCGTCACGAATGCGGCGCTCGACGCCGCGACGCCGGCGGAGACGCTGCCGATCCTCGAGAACCATCTCATCAACGCGAGCCAGGTCATCGTCGACATCTACTCGCGCTTCATCTTCGAGAGCGAGGTCATGAAGAGACGGGAGAGTGCGGAACTCTCTGCGGACGACTTCTGCGAGATCATGCTGGAGGCCCAGCGAGAGACCTACGGGGACGGACTCGACGGGGAACATCTCCATCCCTACATGTGGCTCCTGAAGCCGCACTACTACAGCGAGTCGTACAACTTCTATAACTACCCGTACGCCTTCGGGCTTCTCTTCGGGCTCGGCGTCTACGCCATCTACGAGAGAGAAGGTGGGGCCTTCATCCCGCGCTACAAGGAGCTCCTCCGCGGGACCGGAGAGGGCAGGGCGACCGATCTCGCTGCCGGCTACGGGATCGACATCAGGAGCCGCGCCTTCTGGGACGGCAGCATCGGGGTCCTCAAGGAGCGGATCGAGCGGTACTGCGATCTCGACGGCTAGGGCTCGGAGGGCTCCCGGGCGGCGACGACGACCATCCAGTCGCTCTCGTCGGTATACGGCTGCCCCTCGAAGCCTCCGGCGAGCGAGGACAGCCTGAGGCCAGCGTAGGTGAGAGCCTCTTCGACGGCCCGGGTCGTGATCACCGCGACCTGGGCCGACTCGTGATACGTCTCGACCGTCGTCCGTCCCGGGATGATCTCCTTGTAGAGGATGTCGAACGAGGTGACGTCGGACTCCTCGTTGTAGGTCTGCGCGCAGAATCGGATGACGAAGCGCCCGCCAGAGAGTTCGCGCTTCTCCGGCGTCGAGGAGACCGTCCTCCGCAGCATGCGCGGCGCCATGACGTCGAAGGCGAAGAGACCTCCCTCCTCGATGTGCTCCGCGGCCCTTCGGAAGATTCCCCGGAGATCCTCAACGCTCGCGCCCTGCACGCCGCCCGACGCGGAGTAGACAAACCCGAAGGTCTCCCCGAGATCGAAGCTCAGCATGTCGGCGTGCATCAGTCGACAACGCCCCGCGATCTCGGGGCAGTCCGCGCGCCGCCTGCGCTTCGCCTCTCGAAGCATCTCGACCGAATTGTCGATTCCGACGACCTCGCGCCCCGTCTTGCAGATCTCGAAAAGGACCCGTCCCGTGCCGACACCGAGCTCGAGCACCCTCCCCGATGTCCGGGCGGCGAGATCCACGTAGAAACCCGTGTTTCCCTTCGTATCGAAAGCGTCGTAGAAGCGCGCGCTCTCCTCGTACCCCATCGTTCGGACCCTCCTCGCGAGAGAGACGGAACAGCAACCACGGAGGATACCACCTCAGAGCGGATCGCGCACGCGCCATCCGGACGCGGCGCGAGACCCGCCGGACGCGCTCGGCGGTATCCGGGCTTCGCGCTTCCCACCAGCCGACCAGCGACATAGAATGGGCGGGCCCGGAGAACGGACCACGAACGGAGGGGACTTGTGAAGGTAGAGACGTTCACCATCGCGTGTGAGACGCGCGGGGACGGCGACACGATTGATCTCACAGCCGAGCTCTCGAACGTACTCTCGCGGTCGGGTGTGGCCGACGGCGTCGCGGTGCTCTTCATCGGGGGATCGACGGCGGGGCTCACGACCATCGAGTACGAACCGGGCGTCATCGAGGATCTCAAGGAGGTCCTCGAGAGCGTGGCGCCGAGCGATCGGGATTGGCGGCATCACCAGCGCTGGGGCGATCACAACGGCCACAGCCACATCCGCTCGGCCCTCGTCGGGCCGAGCATCTCGGTGCCGTTCGTCGATGGGAGCCTGGCTCTCGGCACGTGGCAACAGGTCGTCCTCATCGATTTCGACGAGCGCCCGAGACGCCGCGATGTCCTCGTCCAGCTGATCGGGGCGTGACCCGCCACCGGGTCCGGGCGGGCGGCCCCTAGCGCTGGGGCACGTGGATGATCCAGGTGGCGTTGCCCGTCACCTGATCGGCCTCGAACGGCCGCTCGATCCTGTCCCCCTCGACGTGCTCGAAGATGAGCTTCGCCTCGTTCCCCTGCGTGATCGTCGGCGTCGGCACGCCGCCGGTCACGAACGGTTCCTGGTCCGGGCAGTCGATGACGCCCGACCCGACCGTGCCGTAGTTCTCCTCGAGCTCGACCTGGACAACGGTCCGCGATGATGCCCCGCCCAACTCGCGGCGGATCTCCCCGGTGACGAAGACGCTCATCGTGTTCGTGTAGGTCACGGTGCAGTCCCGGAAGCTCCCGGCCATGACGACGGGGAGCTTCGCCTCGCCCTTGAGCTTCCCCTTCTGGATTCCGTCCGTGTCGGACGCGTACTCCGCCTCGACGAGGTGAAGCGTAACCTCGCCGGCGAGCGTATAGAGAAGCGTCGCCTGGTCGTGTTCGATCGTGAACTCGTGCGCGTACTCGAGCCTGTAGCCCCGGCAGATCGGGATCTCCTTCTCGAGGATGACCTCGTGCTTCGGCGCGATCGACGGGTGATGACCGGGCTGGTGGCCGATGTCGCACGAACTCCAGACGGTGAGGCGATCCGGCTCTCGAGAGACCGGGGCGACGTAGTCGATCTCGAACTCGCTGTTCTCGGAGTTCCTGCCCCCGGAGAGCAGGAACACCCTGGCGCGCGGGTCCTCGCCGTGCTCGAAGCCGTTTCGGATGTTGCCCTTCTCGGCCTTCACGATGAGGCGATGCTCGAACGCCCGCGCGATCTCGCCGAGCCCCCCGACATCCGCCGGCGGCGAGAAGATCGTGATCTTGTCGTTTTCGCCCGCACGGTAGCAGGGCACCGGCAAGTCCGCGGTGGCGGAATCGGGGATCCTCTCGTACTTGGCGATCCACTCGGAGACCTGCGCCCCCATGGTCTCCATAAACGGCCCCAGGGTCTCGAGCGAGACGCCCGTCCCGTAGAGCCCGTCGCCGCCCACGAGATCGCCGTACCACGCCGCGGGGCCGCCGATCGCGCTCTTGAAGCTCGGGCCCCCCACGGGTCCGCCGGTGAAGCCGAGCATCACGTTAATCCAGGCCGCCGGCATGCCGCTCTCCTCGTAGGTCCCGTAGCTCACGGCGAGAACGTAGTCCGGGTCCGGCCAGCCGATCTCGAGACCCGTATTGCCGGACGTGAACGCCGCGCCGAAGAGCGAGATGAACGTCTCGGCGTCGAGTCCCGTCCCGGGGTCGGCGTGAACGATGACCTCCAGCTCACGGTGGCAGCCGGCGGCCGACGCCGGGAGCGTCGTGGTCGCAAGGACAGAGGTCACCGCGAGGAAGATCAGAAGCTGGACGACAGAACTCACCTGGCGCATCAAACTCCCCTCCGCGGCTTCCTTGGCCGCGTCTTCGACGTGGGCGAACACGGCCTCCCGGCCGACGCCGCCGTCTCGTGCCGACGGGCCGCTCGCGCGGCCCGTCGCTCGTATGTTCGTCGCGTCTCCGCCCGTCCGCGGGCGGGGTGCGCTAGCCCAGCCAGTCCTCGGTAAGATAGACCTCACGTCGACACGCGGGACAGAGAACGCGATACGCGTCTCCCCTTCCGACCTGCTTGTCGTCGCGCGGCGACGGTTCCACGGTGAGCCCCTGCGCCTTCGAGAGCGCGACGAGGAGCGTCGGGTTCGCCACGGAGAGCGATCCGACCTTCCTCGCGATCCAGACCAGGTGCTCCGCCGTCGTGATGACCTCGCCGCAGCGCTCGCAGCGAACGAGTTCCTTATCGACCTTCGTCACGGCCTGCGCGCGGTCGAAGACGGCGAGATCGAACTTCTTCGAGAGGATGATCCCCTTCTGCGTCGTGCAGTTCGCCGCGCACTGATTGCAGTAGATGCAGTTGTCGAAGTGGTGGATGAGCGTCCGGGTGTCCCCCTCGTCGATCACGTCGATCGTCCTCGCCGGACACACCTCCGCGCACGCCCCGCACCCGATGCAGTCCTCCTCGTGGAACTCCGGCTGCCCGCGGAACGCCTCGGCGGGCTCCAGCGGGGTGAAGGGGAACTGTGTCGTATAGGGGCCGCTTACGACGGCGGTGAGCGCCTCCTTGAGCTCCCTGAGCTTCGGTTTCTTCATGGCTGGTTTCGTCTCCTCGCTGTCTCGTCGGCCCGGGCGCCCATCGAGCGCGGCCCGGTCCACGAAGCCTACGCTCCGGTGTCCTCCCGGTATCTGTCGACGACGCTTCCCGACCAGAGCGGGACGCCGGCGATGTGCGCGCCCCTCGCCAGGGCGTGGCTGCCCGTCGGCGAGGTCCAGAGCACGAAGATCGCCGCCAGGAGAGCCTTTATGCCCATCGCGTTCCACCCGCTGTACACGAGAACGCCGACGAGAATCAGGCAGGTTCCGAGCGTCACACACTTCGTCGCCGCCTGGAGCCGGTTGTAGACGTCCGGAAGCCTGAGAAGGCCGAGGGCTCCGACGAGATCGAAGATGACGCCGATCGTGATGAGGATATATGGTGCCATCCCGCTACTCATCGAATCCCCTCCCCTCCAGATACTTCGCGAGCGCGAGCGTGCCGATGAAGGCCAGAAGCGCCCACGCGATGGCGACGTTCAGGTAGAAGTCCTGCCCCGTGATGATCCCGAATATCCCGCAGATCCCCACCACCATCACGCCGATCGTGTCGATCGCCACGGCCCGGTCGGGCGGAGTTGGTCCCATGGCCACCCTGAAGAGACAGAGGAAGCAGCCGATGATAAGCAAGAGCAGGAAGGTCATCATCAGTCGAATACCCTCCTCAGTGTCACCTCGAACCGGCCAGCGATGTCACGCGTGATCGCTTCCGTGTTCGCGAGGCTCTCGTGCACGTTGATCCAGTGGACGTAGAGCCAATCGTCGATGATGTCGATGGTCAGCGTCCCGGGTGTGAGCGTAATCGAGTTGGCCAGGAACGTCTTGGCCTCGTCACTCTTCAGCGTTGTCTTGACCTTCACGATTCCAGGACGGATCGGAAGGCTCGGGTGGATCACGCGATAGAGCACGTCGAAGTTCGCGAGGACAATCCAGAACGAGAGCGAGATGAGATGCATGATCGCCCAGAACCACCGGACCGGGCTGAAGAGGCGCTCCGCCCTCTCGGGAAGCAGCCCGGAGAGCAGGAACGCGAAGAGCACGGCCAGGCCCGCCCCGGAGACGAGAGCCTGCCAGTGCAGCGACCACGTCAGGAGCAGCCAGAGCGCGAAGATGATGATGAGATCCAGGAGCCGTCGCTTCAATCGTTCCATCGGTGTACCTTACCCCCTACCCGAGGACCAGCTTGACGTACTCGGCCCCGTTGAGAAGGACGTCCCGCGCCGGCTCGAGAATGCGGTCTCCGATGACGGGATAGAGCAGGCCGAATCCAACGCACACGACTGCGAGGATGACGAGAGGCACCGTCATGAGCGCCGGGGCCTCTCTCGCGTCCATCACGGGACCTCGAGCCTCGCCGAAGATGACCTCACGCTGAAGCTTGATGTAGTAGACCAGCGTCACGAACGCCATCGCGATCGCGATCCCGGCGATCGCGGGATGACCGGCCTTGACGACCGCTACCAGGATGATGAGCTTGCTCCAGAAGCCGCTGAACGGCGGCACGCCGGCGATCGAGAGCGCCGCGAGGTTCGTCGTCATCCCCGTGACCGGCATTCTCTCCTTGATGCCGCCGAGGACCTTCATGTTCCTCGTGCCGGTGCTGTGCTGGATCGCGCCGGACGACAGGAAGAGGAGCGACTTGAAGGCCGCGTGGTTGATGAGGTGGAAGAGCCCGCCGAGGATGGCGAGCGCCGCGACCGATCGGACGCCGCCGGTCGCCAGGACGCGCGCCCCGACACCGATGCCGAGCATCACGTAGCCGATCTGTCCGATCGAGCTGTACGCGAGAAGCCGCTTCAGGTCCCACTGCCCGACAGCGAGGAGCCCGCCGATCACGATCGAGAGGATCGCGAAGGCGATCATGCCGTTCGCGATAATCACCGCCGAAGGACCGCCCGAGGCGACGGCGAAGACGTTGAAGAACACCCTGCAGATCGCGTAGATCCCGAGGCTCTTGATCACGACGCCTGAGAGCATCGCGGAGATCGGCGCCGGCGCCGACGGGTGCGCGTCCGGAAGCCACGCGTGGAACGGCACGAGCGCCGCCTTGAGACCGAAGCCCATCAGGAAGAAGCCGGCGGCCAGAAGGACGGCCGGATTCGGCCTGCCGCCACCGAACTTCGTTGCGATCTCGCGGGCGACGTCGGCCATGTTCAGCGACCCCGTGACCGCGTAGAGCGTTCCCACGGCGAAGAGAATCATCACCGAGGCCACGCTCCCGAGAATCAGGTACTTGAAACCCGCCTCGAGTTCGTCCGCGTCGACGCCGAACGCGACGAGGGCGTACGACGCGATCGACGCGATCTCGAGGAAGACGAAGAGGTTGAAGAGGTCGCCCGAAACCACCACCCCGTTCATCCCGGCGACCATCAGCATGAAGAGCCCGTAGTACTTCGGGAGACCCGTGTAGGCCGTCATGTACCTCAGCGAGAAGAGAACGCAGAGGAACCCGACGACGTTGATGGCGATGAGAAGGAGCACCGAGAGTCCGTCGCTCACCACCGCGATCCCCACAGGAGGCGCCCATCCGCCCATGTGGTGGACCACGGCGGGCGCGCCGATCTGAAGGATCGCCATCACAGCAAGGACGGCCGACACGGCGGTCGCAAACACCTCTCCGCTCTTCTTCCACCAATGGCCGAGGAGCGGGATGATGAAGGCCGCGCCGAGCGGCAACGCCACAAAGAGTGGAACAACGTTGTTCATCGGCTACCCTCTCAGCTTGCTGATCTGGCTCATATCGAAGGTACCGTGTCTCTCGTAGAGCCGGATGCACATCGAGACCATGAGCGCCAACACGCCGAGCCCGATCACGATAGACGTCAGGACCAGGGCCTGCGGCAGAGGATCAACGAACTTCTCCAGGGTCTCGGCGCTCATACCCGGCTCGACGATCGGCGCGATCCCGCCCTTCTTGTACCCGATGATGATCAGGTACAGGTTCACGGCGTAGTCCATGATGCAGACGCCGATCACCTTCTTCACGATGTTCTTCTTCGCCACGAGGCAATAGAGCCCCATCGTGAGAAGAACCGCGCACAGGAAGTAGACCGTCATAGGAGCTCATCCTCGATCATTGCCCTGAAGGAACGTCTGCGGAACGTCGCGAGCGCGGCGAACACCAGGAACAGCGAGCTTCCCACCTTGAACGCGATGGCGATGTTGTAGGCGAGAATCGATCCCGAGCTGAACAGGTGGAACGGTTCGCCCTTCCCGAGCACATTCATGAAGAAGTATCCCCCGATGAGCCCGAACCAGGCGATTGCGAGAAAGGCCAGCGCCCCCGACGAATCGAGGAGGTGGCCGACACGCTCGGGCAGCTTCGAGTACGCCACGTCACCCCCGTGCGCGAGCAGGAGGAGGATGAAGGCGCAGGCCACGATGACGCCTCCGGCGAACCCGCCGCCGGGCGTCAGGTGACCGTAGAGCACGATGTAGGCGCCGAAGACGACGATGAACCCCACGACGAAGTCGGTGACCGTGCGAACGATGAGCGTCATGCCTTTCATGTCGTCGCCACCTCCTTCCCGGACACCTTCCCGCCTCTCCTCAGAATGGCGAGCGCTCCAAGAATCGAGGTGAAGAGCACGGTGGCCTCACCCAGCGTGTCGTAGCCGCGGAAATCGAGGATGACCGAGGTAACGATGTTCGCGGCGTAGGTCGCCGGAAGACCCGTGTGCACGTAGACCTTCGACACCCTCATCAGTGGCTCGCCGAACTCCGGGAAGCCCCTGCTCCCGAAGATCATCGCCCCGAACCCGAGGAGCATCCCGAAGAAGATGAGTGATGCCACGAGCGCCAGCGTGTCCCGGTGCGCCTCGATCGCCGTGTTGTCGATGAGGATCGTTCCCCTGATGAGGATCACGAGGACGAGAACCTCGACGACCAACTGCGTGATCGCGATGTCGGGCGCGCCCAGGAAGAGGAAGGCGACGGAGAGCGCAAACCCGACGGCGCTGACCGAGATCACGGCCGACAGGAGGTTCCTCGTCTCGATGGCGATCACCGATCCGATCACCATGAAGACGAGGAGTGTGTAGAGCTGAGGAGTGATGCTTTCCATGAACCCCTCTCCCGCCAGTCTCGATTCCGCGGCTCAGATTCCCAGAAGGCGCCCCGCGCTGCGTGCGGAGAGCGCCGCTAACTCACGAGCGTCCGGAGGTACGCGCTCAGGAGCGCGAAGACCACCGCGCCCAGGCCGATGACCGCCCAGGCCAGATACGTTGAGAGCACGCCGTTGTGGATGAAGCGCAGGCCGTTCACGAAGACCTGGCCGATCCGCCCGCCGACCTCGTACACGTCGAGCACGCGCTCCTCCGCGTTCGCATAGAGCCCGCGCAGACCGCCGGTCTCGCGAATGGTCTGGTAGAAGCCGGTGCCCGGTACGTGCATCGGGTCGAGGTTCTCCGCCGGCCTCCGGCCGCCGATGAAGATTCTGCCGGTCCGCCTCGTCGTGAGCCTGCCGGCCGCGAAGATGATGAGTCCGACGATGATGCCGAGGATGATCAGGCCCGTCGCGCCACCGGGGCTCCACATGCCCGTCGTGATCTCGAGCGTCCCGGTTGGGCTGGTCGCGATGGAACCGTGCACGATCGGATTGATGTACTGCTCGATGGGGTATTTCGCCCACACGCCGAAGATCACGCAGAGCGCCGCGAGGAAGACCATCGGTACCGTCATGACCCACGGCGACTCGCGAACGTCGCTGAGATTGCTCGGCCGCTGTCCGAGGAACCCCGAGTAGAGGACCTTCACGAACGACGCCAGCGTCAGCGCGCTCCCGAAGAGAGCGGCGACAAGGAAGATCCAGTAGGCGCCGAAGCCGCGCCCGCCCAGCTCGACGAGCCCGGAGTAGACCATCCACTTCGAGACGAATCCGTTCAGGGGCGGTACGCCGGAGATCGCGAGCGCTGCGATCGCGCACGTCACGAAGGTGACCGGCATCGAGCGCGCGAGGCCGCCGAGCTTCGAGAGGTCGGTCGTCCCGGCCCTCCGCTCGATCGCCCCCGCGTTCAGGAAGAGGAGCGTCTTGTAGACGGCGTTGTTCAGCATGTGGAAGAGCCCGCCCGCGATGGCGATCGGTATGCCGGTGCCGATCCCCAGAACCATGTACCCGACCTGGCTCACCGCGTGATACGACAGGAGCACCTTGAGGTCGTGCTGGACGAGCGCCATGAGAACGGCACCGACGATCGTCACGGCGCCGATGATCATGAGCACCAGAGAGAGGCCCGGGCCGATGTTGAAGATCTCGAGGCTGATCCTCGCGAGGAGATAGATGCCGAGGAGCTTGTCGATCGCGGCCGGAAGGAGCGCCATCACGGGCGTCGGCGCGCCCTTCGCGATCGCTGGAATCCAGGTATGCAGCGGCACGGCACCGGCCTTCGTGAGCGCGCCGACCATCATCAGAAGGTAGATCGCGGTCGTCGGCGCGTCGCCGACGAAGATCGACAGCTCGCTCATCGAGAGCGTGCCGAAACGGACCCAGATGAAGGCGATGGCGATGAAGAGGGCCGCGTCGGAGAAGCCGAGCATGGCGAAGCTCTTCGCCGCCCCTGCGTTCGCCTCGTCCTTTCTCGCCCCGGCGTTCACGAAGAAGAAGAGTATCGCCGTGAGCGCCTCCCAGAACATGAGCAGCACGAGGAGGCTGTCCGCCAGCGCGGCCCCGGAGCTCGCCGCGATGGTGAAGAGCATGAGAGCGTAGTACCTTCGCCCGTCGGTGTCGCTCCTCATCCAACCGAGGGAGTAGATCGCGATCCCGAGGCCGAAGAGCGTTACGAAGAGGAGAACGAACGCGTTGAAGTGATTCAGGAGAAGGCTGAACTGCACCGACAGATCACCCAGCACCACCCAGTCCTTCACGTACTCGAGCGGCCACGCCCGAAAGAGCTCAAGCCCCACGAAGAACGCCCACCCGAGCGCCGCGAGCGCGATGACCTCGCGGACGAACTTGACCCTCCTCGGCACGAGGAGGCACAGGCCGCCCGCAATCGCGGGAACGACGATGGGAATCAGCATCTGTGGCATCGACTTCCCCCTGGGCCTCTAGAGGCTCTTCCTGAGTCTCTCGGTCTTCTCGTGGCTCGCCGCCAGGAGATCCTTGTAGCTGCGCACGGGCTCGCCCGAAGGTCCAACGACGGCGAGGCGCTCGGTGCAGCTGTAGCACGGGTCGATGATGGCGAAGATGAGAACCGCGTCCGAGATCGACTCGCCCTTCACGCGGGGGCGGTACGACGGGATATTGACGAACGTGGGAGCCCTCATCTTGTGCCGCTCCGGCATGTTCGTGCCGTTCGACCGGATGTAGTGGAAGGTCTCGCCCCGCGGCGCCTCTGCGTGCCCGCACCCCTCGCCTCTCGGGACCTCTCTGACCTCGTTCGCGATCTCCCCTCCCGGGAGCCTGTTGATGCACTGCTTGATGATCTTCACCGACTCCTTCATCTCGAGGAGTCGCACGACGGCGACCGCGAGGCAGTCGCAACCCTCCTGCACGATCACGTTCCAGTCGATCTCCGGGTAGGCCCCGTAGGGCTCGTCGTTGCGGACGTCGATCGGCACACCGGAGCCCCTCGCCGTCGGGCCCAGCACGCCGTAGTGCAGCGCGTCCTCGTTCGAGAGGATGCCCACGCCCTTGAGCCGGGCGTTGATTACCGGGTCGTCGAGGACCGCCCCGATGAGCATGTCGAGCTGACCGTCGAGCTCGTCCATCGCCTTGAGGACGCCGGGCCAGACCTCGTCCGGCACGTCGCGCCTTACGCCGCCCGGGCAATACCACGCGTAGTGGTTCCGGTTCCCCGTGATCGCCTCGAGACAGTCGAGCACGGGCTCGCGGAACTTCCAGCACCACATGTAGACGGTCCAGTAGCCGATGATGTGCCCACCCAACCCCACCCAGAGCATGTGACTGTGGAGCCGCTCCAGTTCGTGCACAATCGTGCGCAGATAGCGCGCGCGATCCGTCGGACGAGCGCCGCAGATGTCCTCGATCGCCATGACGGTCGCCCACGGGTGCGACGCAGAGCAGATCCCGCAGATCCGCTCGACCAGGAAGCAATCCTGATCGTACGTCTTCTCCTGCGCCAGGAGTTCCATCCCGCGGTGGATCCTGCCGAGATCCATGTCGGCGTCGATCACCGTCTCGCCTTCGACCTGGAGCGTGATGTACTCCGGCTCCTCGAGGACGGGGTGGAACGGCCCAATCGGAATCGTGGTGCTCATCTACTCGTCTCTCCTCATCGGATGGAAGTCCGCCGGCCTGTCGTGGGCCGAGAGAATCTTCCTCGGGTCGGGATGGCCGATGAACTCGACACCGAGGAAGTCGAAGATCTCCCGCTCGATGAAGTCGGCCGCGGGATAGTAGGGCGTCAGCGCCTCGATCTTCGGGAACGGCTTCGGGATGGTCGTTCGGATGTTGACGATCGTCCCGTCGCGGTCGATGCAGAAATGGTAGAGGAGCTCAACACCCGTCGACCGGTCACTGCCCGTCGCCGTCGCCAGCCTCCCGCGCTCCTCCTCGTACATGAATCTCGTCACCGCGATCCAGTCCTCGTTCGAGACCGTGACGTACGCCCTGCGTTCGTTCCGCTCGACGATGTCGACCCGGTCTCCGAACTCAGACCTGAGATGTTCGAGAACCTCTTTGCTCATCGTCTCGTTCCCTCTCTTCCGGCACCTCGCAACGGGCGCCGCTACAGCTTCCCGAGGAGCTTGACGACGCCATCGATGATCGCCTCGGGCCTCGGAGGACAGCCCGGGATGTAGGCGTCGACGGGGATGTGCTTGTCGACCGGCCCCGCGAAGTTGTAGCCGTCCTTGAAGATCCCGCCCGTGCAGCCGCACGCGCCGAGCGCCACCACCGCGCACGGCTTCGGGGCCTGCTCGTAGGTCTCGATGAGCTCCGGCACCACCTTCCGCGTCACGACCCCCGAGACCATGAGGACGTCGGCGTGCTTCACGCTGCCGACGAGCTTGATACCGAAGCGCTCGACGTCGAACTTCGGGCACAGGCAATCGAGAAGCTCGATGTCGCAGTTGTTGCATCCTCCGGCATTCAGGTGGAAAAGCCAGAGCGACTTCTTGAAACCCCAGTTCTTCGCGCCCATTTCGTCTCTGCTCCGTCTCTGGCTACAGCCCGGCAACGGCCAGCAGCATCCCGATGATCGCGAGGACCGTGACGGGCCCCCAGAAGAACCTGACCGCCTGATCGATCCGCACCCGGGGGTTGGTGTTCTTGATGAGAACGATGATCGTCACGATGAGCAGGTATTTCACGATCGTATAGAGGAGGCCCCAGCCGGTCACCACGAGACCGCCCCAGAAGATCGTGATGAAGAGAACCGGCAGCGTGAAGAGCATCATCGCCTGCGTCAGCTTGACGACGGCGAGCGCCGCTCCGGAGTACTCCATGTGCGTGCCGTCCATGAGCTCGGTCTCCGCCTCGGGGATATCGAACGGAGGATACGTGAGCTTCGCCTGAGCGCAGAGAATCGCCACGATGAAGGCGATGATGCACGACGCGTTGCCCAGAAGGACGCCGGTCGCGGCCTGATACTGGACGATACCGTCGAGCCGGAGCGTCATCGGAACGACCTTCGTCACGGCCGTGAAGATCGCGATGACGAAAGGAAGCTCGTAGGCGAGAACGAGCTTCATCTCGCGGCTCGCCCCGACGCTGGCCAGGGGGTTCGAGGACGCCGCTGCCCCTATGATCATCCCGAGCGACGGAATCGTGAGAAGATAGATGACGCCGACCAGGTCCCCGACGAACCCCGCCCCCCGCAGGTTCGCAAGCCACAACATCATCGACACGATCGTCACGGCCGCCAGACCCGCGAGCGGGGCGAGCAGGAACCCCGTCCGCTTCGCGCCCTCGGGGATCACGATCTCCTTCCCCATGAGCTTGAGGAAGTCCGCGAATGGCTGATACCACGGCGGCCCGACCCTCCACTGAACCCGAGCGCTCACCTTTCTGTCGACCCACGTGGTCAGAAGGCCGACCGCGGCCGTGAAGAGCAGGCCCGGAAAGATGAGGAAGTTCAGCACCATACCGAGCGTCGAAGTCATCCCGTTACCTCTCTCGTTGACTGCTATCCGGAGCTCTCAACCGGGCCCGGCGCCCCTACCGCTCCCGCCGCACCGTCTTCGCCACCGACCGGGCGCCTCGCATCGGCTGGTCCTTCTGCGCTTCTCCATCGCTGATATCGACGAATGTCCTCGCTCCGGACGTGCACGTGCCGGCGCACATCGTCGTCTTGTCCTCGAGCGTCCGCCAGTTGCACAGATCGCACTTCGGCATCGTGTGCCGCGTCTTCTCGAGATCGATAGCGCCGAACGGGCACGCCTGGGCGCACGATGTGCAACCACTGCACTTGATGTTGCTTCTGATCACGAGCCCGTCGTCCCGTCGCTTGATCGCCTCGCGCGGACACGCCGCCTCGCAGAGCGGCTGCTCGCAGTGGCGGCAGTTCATCTGGAGCACGATGTTGGTGAGGACCTGGGAGGCCTCCAGATGATCCTGATACTCGTGCGAGTAGAAGCACGCCGCGATGCAGCTCTTGCAGCTGATGCAGCGACCGTAGTCCAGGACGTTTCTCTTGTTCATCCAGTTCCCCCGGAAGAGGCCCGCCACGGCCGGCCGTACAGGCCGCCGGGCCGTCCTACGAATCGGATGTCATCTTCACGCCGGTCGCGGCCACGTCGTACCAGCGCGTCTCCGCGTTCGGCGTCCAGGCCATGAGCCCGCGGGCGTCCGGCACGTACGACGGGATCGCCACGAGCCCACCCTGCATCCGGTCGGTCACCGTCGCGATGATGCGGGTCTCGCCCCGATCGCTCGTCACCGTAACGTTCGATCCCGGCGCCAGCCCCAGCTCGGCCGCGACGTCCTCGCCGATCCATACCTCGCAGTAGGGACGCTGCCGCTGCGGGAAGGTCATGCGCCCCGTGATCGCCCCGTCCCACCGGTGGAGGGGGTTCGTGCCCTCGACGAGGGAGACACCGTCGACCGGCGCGCGCTTCGCGATCGCGCCGAGAGCGGCGTCTACATCGATCTCGGGCGCCTCCGGCTCGCCCGCCGGCTCGCCCGCTCCGATCCCGGAGCCGAGCTCCGCGGCGAGCGCCTGGAGCATCTCGCCGACCGCGACGGCGTCACCCTGCGGCCTCACGAGAGCCTCGATCGACGTTGTCCCGCCGAACGACGGCGTGTAGCTCCCGTCGAACTCGGTCCAGACTGCCTGCGGGAGACCCACATCACTGTGCTTCGATGTATCGTTCTCGAAGACCGAGGAGGCCGCAAGCAGACCGAGCGCCTCGAGGTCGTCGGTGCTCACGGCACCGGGATAGAGCTGAAGGATGTCGGGCCCGAAGACGAGGAGCGCCTTGATCTTGCCGTCCGCCACGTCCGCCAGGATCTCTGGCACCGTCCGCCCGGAGCCGACGTGGCGATACGCGCCGATCGCGTTCCCGCCACGGAAGAGCGGCGCGTACTTCCCGCCCACGGAGTCCGCGATGCGGGAGGCGAAGAGCGCGGTCAGCCGCGCCGACGCCGAGTTCCCCAGCCGCGAGCTCGCCACCACGACGACCTTCTTCCGCTCCTTCAGGTCGGCCGCCAGCGCCTCGATCTCGGCGACCGCAAGTCCCGCGGCCGCGGCCGCTGAGTCCATGTCGACCTTCGGCGCACCCTTCGCGCGAAGCGCGGAGAGGATGGCGCCGAGCACGAGCGGTTCTGTGTCGGGGCGCGCCTTGATGTGGAAGTCGGCAAACCAGTCGGTGTTCGTCCTGTAGGGGTTCACCGTGTAGATGGCGTTCGAACGGCTCGCGTGCCTCGCCTCGATGATGCGCTTCGCGATGCACGGGTGTCCCCAGAAGATGTCGCCGACGAGAAGGAAGCAGTCGGCGTCGTCGAGGTCCTCGGGCGCCGCGTTGCCCGCGCCCCCGCCTTCGAGGAACGGGAAGTCGTTGCCGTCGTACGCGACGGCGAGACTCCTCGTGCCGACGACGTCGCTCGCGAAGGACACGGCCTTCCGGTAGTCCTCGTTCGAGAGCTCCGTACCGACGATCACACCGATCGCGGTCCCGCCGTTCTCCTCCTTGATGCTCGAGAGCTTCCCGGCGACGCGCGAGATCGCCGTCACCCTCGGCACGCGCCGCCTGTTGACGGTCGCGGCCAGGAAGCGCCTCGGATGGAGGAGAAGCTCGATGTTATAGTGACCCCTCGCGCAGAGCGCGCCGCGGTTCAGCGGGGCCTCCTCGTCGAAGTCGATGCGGACGGGGGCGCCCTCGTCGAGCTCCATGCCGAAGCCGCACTGAAGGGAGCAGAACAGACACGAGCCTTTCCTCTTCTCTGCCATCTCGAATTCCCCTGCGCTCTGGCTAGAACGGATCCTCGAATTCGGCGATCTGGGCCGCGGTGAGGACCGGACCGTCCTTGCAGATGTAGTACTTCCCGAGCATGCAGTGACCGCACTTCCCGAGGCCGCAGCTCATGTTGCGCTCCATCGAGTGGTAGATGTTCTCCGGCTGCATGCCCTTCTCGAGCAGCTTGATGTTCACGAACTTGAGCATGATCGGCGGGCCGCACACGCAGGCGACCGCGCTCTTCATGTCGAACGGCACGTCCTCGAGGAGCACCGTGATGACCCCCACCGTGCCGCTCCAGTCCGGGTGCGGCGCGTCGATCGTGAGCTGCACCTCGGCGTTCGGGACCTTCTCCCACTCGGGCAGGAGGTCCTTGTAGACGATGTCCGCGGGCGTTCTCGCGCCGTAGCGGATCGAGATCTTCTTGAACCTCTCGGGCTTGTGGAAAAGCGCGTAGATGAGCGACCGAAGCGGTGCGAGGCCGACACCGCCCCCGACCACGAGGATCTCCCTGCCCTCGAAGTCGTCGAAGTTGTAGCCGTGTCCGTAGGGGCCGCGGAGGCCGACGGTGTCTCCCACCTTCAGCTGCTCGAGGGCCGCCGTGACGGTCCCGACCCGCATGATCGTGATCTCGAGGGCGTCCTTCATGCCGGGATCGGACGAGGGTGTGAAGGGCGCCTCGCCCACGCCGGGCACGGTCAGCTCAACGAACTGCCCCGCCTCGAACGTGATCGGCTCCTTCGGCCGGAAGCGATAGGTCGTGATGTTCGGCGTCTCGGGCTTGATGTCCTCGATGACGCTCTCGATCGGGCGGTATAGATTCTTCATGCCTTTGCCATCTCCGTGACGACGTGCTTGATGGCCTCTCTCATGTCGATCTTGCCCATGCAGACGTCGATGCACCGCCCACAACCGGTGCAGGTCACGAGGCCGTATCTGTCGCGCGAGTACTCGTACTTGCAGCGGATTCTGTTCTCAAGACGCTCGGAGAGATACGGTCGGGAGTTCCCGCCGCCGCCCGTCCGCGCGTAGCCGATCGAGAGACACGTGTCCCAGTCGCGGGTCCGCTCGTAACCGCCCTTCGCGCTGTGATCGACGAGCAGGAAGCACGTGCAGGTCGGGCAGCAGCGGTTGCACGCGCCGCAGGCCACGCAGTCCCGCGTTACTTCTTCCCAGGCTTCCTTCGTGCCTTCGAGGTTGTGCCGGTCGTAGGGAACGTCGACCTTGAACTCCGCGTTCTGGCGCTCGACGGCCTCGGTGACGGAGTTGCGATTGCGGTCGCGTTCCTCGCGATGAGAGTCCAGCACGTCCGACAGGAGATCGCCGGATCCCTCGAGGAGCTTCTCCCCCGCCTCGGTCCCCGCCGCGAGGATGCAGCCGCCGGTCACGAGCGAGAGGTTGAGGTCGAAGCCGTCCTCGGCGTACGGCTTCCCTCCCACCATCGTACAGAAGCAGGTCTCCTTGGGTGCCGTGCAGTCGATCGTCACGAGAAGCGTGTTCTCCCTCTTCTCGATGTAGAACGGATCGTCGTATTCCTCGGTGAAGTGCTTCGTGCTCCAGTACACCTTGTCGAACTTCTCCACCCCGCGCACATCGCATCCCCTCGGCCCGATCACGATCGTCGACGGCGCATCGACGCGCGCCTCGGTCTCGCTGGTCGGGTAGTTCGCCACCACCTCACGCGGGTAGAAGAGAAACGGCTTCGCCGAGTGAGCCGGCGCCGCGCCTTCGAGGATCATGTTCTGGGGCACCTCGTCCTCGACGAGAACATAGTCGGGCGTCTCCGGATGGTTCATGTCGTCGAATCCGACCGGGACGTAGACGCGGTGGTCCCTCGCCCATCTGCCGATGAGCTTCAGCAGGTTCTCCCGTCCGATGAAGACCTCTCTCATGCCTCTCGTTCCCTCGTGCTTGGAGTGAACGGCGCCGCATCCCGGGGCGGCTCTCGCGGCTGGCGCTGTCGAACGGCCCCTATCGCACAGCAACCCCGCGCCACGTTCGCCACCGAAGGCAGTGTGGTCCCGGGGTTGTCCAGTCGCTATTGAACCGAGCCTGAGTGATGGGTCCAAGCGCGCAAGTGCGATGCAACCCTTTCGTCGAAGGCCGACACCCTGCACTCACCCTCGCCGACCGGCACGCCGAGCTTCTCTCTCAGAGCTTCGAGCATAAGAGTGTATCCAGCCTCGCTCAAGTGTGTCAAGACGAAACGGCCGCGAACTCTCGGGACGGTCTTCCGGACGGGCATCGGAGCGAAGCAAGCGAGGGCGGCCGCCAGCGGCGGCCGCCCCCAAGGGCCCAAGGAAACCGGGACCGACTGTCTTTTCCGGACTAGCGCTTCGGCGCGAGGAACCTGAGGTCGAGCGCGCCGTCTCCGGTCTTCTCGTCGACGAGGTACATCCGCGTCGTCGGCAGCACGTCCTCCATGACCTCGACGTAGATCCGGTCGCGCGCGGCGCCCGGCGCTCTCCGATACTCGGAAAGCAGCGCGGCGAACCTGCCCGCCTCGCCCTCGGCCATGTCGACCTTCTCGGAACGGTAGCCCTCGGCGCGCGTGACGAGCTGCCTTCCCTCGCCCCTGGCCGTCGGAACGATCCGGTTCCCGTACCCGGTCGCCTCGTGGATGATCCGGTTCTTGTCCTCGCGGGCGCTGGCCACCTCCCGGAAGGCGTCGGCGACCTCCCTCGGGGGTGTCACCTCCTGGAGGTGGGCGGCGACGAGTTGGATCCCTGTTCCGTAGGAGTCGAGCACCTGCTGGGCGCCGTCCTTGACAGCCTGGGCGATCTCTATCTTCCTGGTGGTCAGGATCTCGTCGACGCCGAGCCCGGCGACCTTCTCGGTGAGCGCCGATTCGCAGGCCTTCCTGACGAGCCAGTGGGGCTCCTCGACGTTGTACAGGTAGTCCGAAGGGTCCTTGACGACATACTGCACGAGGAGCTGGATCTCGATGATGTTGGTGTCGCCGGTGAGGAACTGCGCTTCCCGGGCCGTCGGAGGAATACCCTGCAGGCGGTCGACGATGCGGTAGCCGACGCTCATCCGCTTGATCGCCGTCACCTGCGGTCTGACCGACGACTCGAAGGGCCACGGCAGACGATAGTGAATGCCCGGCTTCACGCCGTCGGCAACGACGCGCCCGAAGCGGAGCACGACGCCCCGCTCGTCCGGCTGGACCACGTAGATGCCCGAGAGCACGTAGAGGACCACCGCGGCGACAAGGAGGACTCTCGCCAGCCGGAGGACCCTGGGGATCCCCGCCTTCATGTCCGCCCGGATCGTCGTGCTCTCTTCCACGGACTAGCCCTTCTTCC